>ERZ827528.359-NODE-359-length-57930-cov-8.417866_pt1 | contig 57930 bp, 53 predicted proteins | sample MGYA00519768_ERZ827528 | MGnify/ENA primary metagenome ERZ827528 (study PRJEB31778, sample SAMEA3449343) | human gut metagenome | biome: human gut; feature: human-associated habitat; material: faeces | place: United Kingdom | collected 2010/2012 ...
CTATTTTCTTTTGACCATAAGATGCATGTATCATTTGCCCATTTCCTATATACATTCCAACATGTGATACATTTCCATCATTAGCTCCGTTAGTGTCAAAGAATACTAAGTCTCCAGCTTTTAAATTACTTTTACTTACATATGTTCCGTATTTACTTTGTGCGCTTGAAGTCCTTGGAAGTACTATTCCTGCCTTATTTTTAAATACATAGTATGTAAATCCTGAACAGTCAAAACTATTTGGGCCTTGTGCTCCCCATACATATGGTTTACCTAATAAAGTTTTTGCATATGCTATTACTTCATTAGCTTTTGTTGATACAGTGTTATTGTTGTTGTTAGCATTGTTTCCATTTGAACCTGGCACTGTACTTTGTAAATAAGAGCTATCTACATATCCTGTTTTTCCATTGTAGTTTATTTTTGACCAACCATTTGATGTTGATAATACTGTTACTTTTTCTTTGTATTCTAATTTTCCTAATTTAGAATAACTTGTTCCTGCTCCACTTCTTACATTTAATCCAGAAGTCGTATTTACATATTTTGTAGTTCCTGTTGTTTCATTGTTAGTATTATCATTAGTTGAACCTGGTACTGTACTTTTTAAGTAAGAACTATCTACATACCCTGTTTTTCCATTGTAGTTTATTTTTGACCAACCATTTGATGTTGATAGTACTGTTACCTTTTCTTTGTATTCTAATTTTCCTAATTTAGAGTAACTTGTTCCTGCCCCACTTCTCACATTTAGCCCTACTGATGCACTTACATATTTTGTAGTTCCAGTAGTAGAATTATCAGTTGTACCTTTTGTTACATAATCTCCATGTACATATCCTGTAACTCCATTATATTTTACTTTTAGCCAACTTCCTGATGTGCTTATGTACTCAACTTTTTGCCCATTCATTAATACATTAATTATACTGTAACTTGTAGATGGACCTGTTCTAAAATTTAGTGATGAAGCCGTAACAGTTCTCATATCAGTAGCAGCATCTACATGTGATGCATTCATTAATGGTAATGCCACTGATGCCATCATAGCACTTGCTATAATGTATTTCTTGTTTATACTCATACTCATCTCTCCCAATGTTTTTTTTGAGTATATTAAATACTCGCTCCTATATTTTACATTATTTAACTAAACTTTGTCAAAGTTTATCGAATTTTATCTTTTTTAATGGCTTTTAATTGATATAATTTCAATTATCTTGACATAAAAAAAATAGTTTGTATTATTAAATTATAAAGTTTATTATTTTAGAAAGGATTATTACAATGGAAACTGTAAAACATGAAATCCCACCAGTCTACGATAAAAATTCTAAAATACTTATTTTAGGATCTTTCCCCTCAGTAAAATCTAGGGAAAATCAATTTTTCTATCATCATCCCCAAAATAGATTTTGGAAGGTTTTATCTGGTGTTGTAGGCTGTGATATACCTGTAACTATAGATGATAAAAAGGAGTTTTTGCTAAATAACAATATCGCCGTTTGGGATGTTATAGCAAGTTGTGAAATTGAAGGCTCTAGTGATAGCAGCATAAAAAATGTTGTTGTGAATGATTTAAACAAAATTATAGATACTTGTGATATAAAACAAATATTTTGTAACGGCGGAAAGTCATTTGAGCTTTATAAAAAATACTGTGAAAAAAATACAAATTTAAAAGCTATAAAACTTCCATCAACTAGCCCTGCAAATGCTAGGTTTTCACTAGAAAAGTTAATCAATGAATGGCAGATTATTAAAAATTTTCTATATCAATAAATAATTGTTTGAAGTAAACTTGAGCCTATGGTATTATATAATTTCTAAGACTCAAATTTTAGGAGGAAATAAAATGGAAAATTTACCAAATTGCCCAAAATGCAATTCTGAATACACTTATGAAGATGGATCACTTGTAGTTTGCCCAGAATGTGGTTATGAGTGGAACCCAAATACTCAAGAAGAAGAAAACGTAATAAAAGACGTTAACGGAAACGTTCTAAACGATGGAGATTCTGTAACAGTTGTTAAAGACTTAAAAGTTAAAGGAGCTTCTTCTTCAATAAAAATAGGAACTAAAGTTAAAAATATAAGATTAGTTCCAGATGCTGCTGATGGACATGATATAGAATGTAAAATAGATGGTTTCGGAGCTATGAAACTTAAATCTTCAGTTGTTAAAAAAGCATAATTTAAATATTTAATAACTTAAGCCGGCGATTTGCTGGCTTTTTTGTTGTGAAAAATATTATTTATAGTATAATTAACTTAAATATACAAGAGTATAATCAAATCACTTTTAAAAACAAACATCATTATTTTTTTTGGGTTATTAAAATCAGCTATTGCTCTAAGGTGGGGAAAATATTTATATCCTTGGAGGAAAATTTTATGTGGTATGTTAATTTTAAAAAGACTAGATGTAAAAGTTGTTATGCCTGTGCGCGCGTCTGTCCAGTTAATGCAATTAAATTTAAAAACGAGCAAGCTCAAATTCTAAAAGACAGATGCATAGTATGTAATGAATGTTCAAAAGCTTGCCCTCAAAAGAATTCAATTTTAAAATCAGAAGTATCAAAAATTAAATTTTTTTTAAAAAATAAAAACAAAGTTGCAGTTTCTATTGCACCGAGTTTTGTTTCTATATTCGGTGAAAATAGTCACAAAATCCCTACTGCCCTAAAAAAATTAGGTTTTACATATGTTGAGGAAACTGTTATCGCAACAAATCCTGTATTAGAACAATACAATCATTATGCAGATTTGGACGATGGTGAAAACTACTTCACAAGTTTTTGCCCAACTATAAACAACTTAATTGAAAAGCACTTCCCTCAGTTTACAAAAAATCTAATACCTGTAGTATCTCCTTTTCTATGTCACACTCGACTTATGAAAAGCAAATACCATACTGATACTAAGGTTGTGTTTATCGGCCCTTGTCTTGCAAAAAAAGATGAAGGTTCTACTGATGTAAGTGTCGATGCTGTTATAACTTTTGCCGAGCTTCAAAAATGGTTTAAAAAAGAAAATATAAATTTAGATGAACTTGAAGAAGGTGAATTCGATGTAATTTGTAAAGATAGACTGTTATTCCCTATCGTCGGCCAAACAACTCGTGTTATAAATGACAAAAATCCAGTAAAAAAAGTTATTACTGTTGAAGGTGTAAAAGACTGCATCGATATATTGCACGCACTAGAAGAAGGTCGTTTTACAAATACAATATTTGAAATGAGCGCCTGTATTCATAGTTGTCTAAATGGTTCTGGACTTGATAATCACAAGACCACTTATCAAGAAAGAGAAATAAACGTCAGAAATTATAGACAAAAATGTAAAATAAAATATAAAGATTTTGATGATAAATATCCTTATGAAGACTATCTAGATAAAACTCCTTTAGGGAAAATTTTTACTCCTAAAAAAGTTGAGCTCAAGGTTCCAAATGATGATGAACTCTACTCTATTTTAAAATCTATGGGTAAAACTACTTTAAAAGATGAGCTCAACTGTGGTGGATGTGGATATAAAACTTGTAGGGACCATGCTATAGCTATTTATAACAATATTTCAGAAATCAACATGTGTTCACCTTATATGAGACAAAAAGCTGAGAATATAGCAAATTTGATATTTGAATCATCGCCTTTTTTAATAGGGCTTGTTGATAAAGAAATGAATATTTTAGAGTTTAACAGTAATGCTAAGCAATTTTTCGATATAAAAGACGACGACTATATCGGCTATCCTATGTTTATGTATGTAGACGATGCTGCTTTTTACGATTGTTTGAATAACTATAAAAACATCTACAACAATATTGTTCCAATTGAAGATATGAATAAAACACTATCTCAAGATATTTTCTGGCTTCATGATGAGGAGATTTTTATGTGGATGGCATATGATATTACAGAGAAAATAGAAAATAAAAAGCACGCCGATCAAGTTAAACAAGATACTATGGAACTCGCCCAAACTGTTATAAATAAACAGATGACAGTTGTTCAAGAAATAGGAAGACTTCTTGGTGAGACAACTGCCGAAACAAAGGTTATTTTAAGCCGTGTTAAAAACTTAATCAATGAAGATAATAGTTCTGATAATTTGAGAAATCCATAGTTTTTATACAGAAATACAAAAGGAGTTGCAGTTAAAATCTACAACTCCTATATTTATTCAAAATCTATCTAAATTTAAAATTCTATTACTAAAATATTATTCAACAAATACTGCTGTTCCATAAGCTATAACTTCGCTAGCCCCTTGTATTATTGATGAAGTCATAAATCTCATTCCAACTATTGCATTTGCACCAGCATCGCTAGCTTTGCTTATAAGTCTTTTTAATGCTATATCACGAGCTTCTTCCATCATAGCAGTGTATGATTTCATTTCTCCACCAACTAAACCTTTTAGTCCAGCGCCTATATCTTTACCTATGTTTTTTGATTGAACAGTACCTCCTGACATTACTCCAATAACTTCTTTAATTTCTTTTCCTGGTATTTGATCTGTTGTAACTATTAACATTTTTATTCCTCCCAAAGTTATTTTTATATTTATTCTAAAGTTAAAATATAACCTTATTCTTAATCTTTACTATTTTTTTTACTCCCCTTTTTACGTGCTTTTACACATTCAGTAAGGAGATATTCTATCTGACCATTTATTGATCTAAACTCATCTTCTGACCACTGAGCAAGTTCATTCCACAGAGTTGGCGAAATTCTAAGTAAAATTTGTTTTTTACTTTTATCCTTTTTTTCAGCCATAACTATCTAATAAATTGAGCCACTATTTACAATTGGTTGAGCATCTTTATTTCCACATAGTACTACAAGTAAGTTGCTCACCATAGCAGCCTTTCTCTCATCGTCTAATTCAACAACTTCTTTTTCACTTAGAGAATTAAGCGCCATCTCAACCATACCAACAGCACCTTCTACTATTTTCTTACGTGCTGCAATTATTGCCTCTGCTTGTTGACGTTGCAACATTGCTGCTGCAATTTCTGGTGCATAAGATAAGTGAGTTATACGTACCTCTTCTACTTCTATTCCTGCTACTTCTACACGTTTTTGAAGTTCTTCTTTTAATCTGTCTGCTATCTCTTGGCTACTTCCACGAAGAGATTTTTCTCTATGGTCTTCTGTATCTTCTGAATCATATGGATAAAGTCTAGCGACATTTCTTATAGTTGAGTCGCATTGTATTGATAAAAATGTCTTGTAGTTTTCTACATTAAATACAGCCTTTGTAGGGTTGACAACCTTCCAAATAACTATTGTTCCTATTATTATCGGATTTCCTAGTTCATCATTAACCTTTTGCTTTTGGTTGTTTAGAGTCATCGCTTTTAAAGATACCTTCTTTGTATTTGATGTTTTGCTTTCATCGTCTGAATCTTTTTCACCAGTTTTACTAAGCTTTGTAACTTGTGATTCATAAGTTGGATTTATAGCACTTACAAATGGGTTTACAAAGAAGAAACCAGGCTTTTTAAGTGTTCCATAATATTTACCGAATAATACAAAGACTACTGATTCATTTGGATTTACTATTTTTAATCCACAAAACATAAATATAGCCACAATAAATAAAATTATTGAAATTACTAAAAATATAGGATTATCGTATGCAATTAAAGTACCTACTCCTAGTGTTGGAGATATTATAAATAGTATTCCTATAATAAGAGCTAGCCATCCACTCATAGGGTTTAGTTCTTTTTCCTCTATTGAGCTCTCTTGTTTTACAAAATTATTCTCACTCATAGTTTACCCCTCCTTTTGATTTACTACCTGTGAAATTTAATCTAAATATAATTTTGATATTATTTTGATATCATTTTTATAGTTAAATAATAACCTAATTTCCAATAATTTTCCAGTTACATTTTTGTAGTATTTCTAACTTTTCTCGATGCATATACACAAAATAGGCTGTCAATTCACTTTAAATTCTAGACAACATTTCAAACTCCATCAACTTGCATGTAATAGTAAATATTTGGAAAGTATAGTATAATTTTAATAAATCAAAACAATTCAAATCTAGAACTTTTATTTATAAAGGGGGTAAATTTAATGTCTTCTAATTTTTCTAAAAAAGGATGTAGAGGATGTTATGCTTGTGTCAGAGTCTGCCCTGTCGACGCAATTGTTATAAAAGGTGGCCAAGCAGACATTCTTATGGATAGATGTATTTTATGTGGTAGGTGTTCAAAAGCCTGTCCACAACATTACAGAGTTGAAAAAACGAGTATCAACAGTGTTAAAAACTTTATCAAAAGTGGTGAAACTGTAATCGCCTCAGTAGCTCCAAGTTTCGCTTCTGCATTTGGAAAACAAAGTCTTAAAATCCCAGCAGTGCTTAGACATCTTGGATTTACACATGTTGAAGATTCCGGTATTACAACAAAACCTATTTTTGATATATACAATGCATATGCAAATGAAAAAGATAATGAAAACTACATTACATCTATGTGTCCTACTATAAATCATCTTATTCAAAAGCATTATCCAGAGCTAACAAATTCAATTATTCCAGTGGTTCCACCATTTATAAGTCATGGACGTTTTCTAAAACACAAATACGGTACAGATAATAAAGTTGTATTTATCGGCCCTTGTGTTGCAAAGAAAACAGATGCAACTAAAGAAATTTGTGTTGATGAAGTTATAACTTTTTATGAATTACAAAAATGGTTACAATCTGAAAATTTGAATTTAGAAGATTTTCCAATTGAGCCATTTGATTATATTTATAAGGATAAAATCATATTCCCAATAGCAGGGGAAACTTCCGATTTTATAGAAAGTAAAAATCCTTCTAAAACAGTTTTCTGTGTAAATGGTATTGAAGATTGTAAAAGTGTTCTAAACTCTATAAAAAACGGCAAATTTGAAAATACATTCTTTGAAATGAATGCCTGTAACCATGGTTGTCTTTATGGTTCTGACTTAGACAAAGACGATAGATGCTTCTTTGAAGTTAAACGTGATCTAATAAATAATAAGCAAAAATATATAGATTTGTTCCAGGCAAAGGCGGTTAAAAATCCATATGAAGATATAGCTTTAGATGTTTTACTTTATAAAGAATATCCACCAAAACCATTTAAATTTGAACAACCTACTGAATATGAAATAAAAGAAATTTTAAAAACAATGGGTAAAACTTCAAGAGCTGATGAGTTAAACTGTGGTAGCTGTGGATACAAAACATGTCGTGAAAAAGCAATTGCAGTTTTTAACGGTATTGCCGAACCGTCAATGTGTCTTCCTTATATGAGAAATAGGGCTGAAAGTTTATCTAATATAATTTGTGAATCTTCACCAAACTTAATCGGACTTGTCGATAAAGATTTGATGATTATAGAGCTAAATCCAGCTGCCGAATCATTTTTTAAAATTGAAAAAGATGAAGCCGATGGTATGCCTCTTGGAATGTATTTAGATGACCAAGAATTTGAACGTGTTAGAACATTTAGAAAAAATGTCCGCAACGAAAAAATAACTTTTGAGGAATATGATAATTCTACAATATTACAAACTATCTATTGGCTAGAACAAAACCAAATGTTTTTATGGCTTGCTGTCGATATCACAAAAGACGAAAGAGCCAAGGAAAAGCTTCAAACTTTAAAAATAGAAACTGTAGAAATGGCACAACAAGTTATTGCAAAACAAATGACTGTTGCCCAGGAAATTGCAAGTTTACTTGGTGAAACAACTGCCGAAACAAAAATAACTTTAACAAAACTTAAAAATTTCATCTTAGATGATGAAGAAGGGAAAGAATAATGAGATATTTTATTGATTTTGCATCTGGAAGTCTTATTAAATATGGCGAAGAACTTTGTGGCGATAATGTAGAATTTTATGTTGATAACGATATGAGTGTTGCTGTTTTATCTGATGGACTCAGCAGCGGTGTTAAGGCGAATATTTTAGCTACTCTTACTTCTACTATTGCACTTACTATGATAAAAAATGGGCTTACTATAGAAGAAACTGTAGAAACTATTATCCAAACACTACCTGTTGATGCTCAAAAAAACATCGCCTACTCTACTTTTACTATTGTAAAAATTACAGACCACAACAAGGCATATATCGCCGAATTTGATGGACCTGAGACTTTCTTTTTAAGAAGAGGTCAAATTGAAAGAATCCATTACACAGAAACAAATATATGTGGCAAATTGGTTCGTGAGGCTAGTATAGATTTAAAAGAAAATGACGTTATGGTTTTTGTAAGTGACGGCGCTCTCTATGCAAGTGCTGGACAATCACTTAATTTAAATTGGAAATGGGAAGATATCGCTAAACATCTTAAAATTAATGTAAGAGATTCGATGTCTGCTCTTGATATAAAAAATAACTTATTAGGCGTTTGTGACCAAATGTACTTATTTGAGCCTGGAGATGATACTACAGTCTGCGTTTTAAAAGCTGTGAAACCGAAAAAGGTAAAACTTTTCACTGGTCCGCCTTCACATAAAGAAGACGATGCCAAGGTTGTTCACGAACTTATGAACAACGCTGATATCAGAATTGTAAGCGGTGGCACAACTTCACAAATCGTAGCCCGTGAACTAGGTGTCGAAGTTAAATCAAGCACTGAAATATACGACAAAGAAGTCCCTCCAATAGCATATATCCAAGGGGTTGACTTAGTCACAGAAGGTGTGCTTACACTTTCCAAAACAATAGATAGATTAAAATCACTGTCTAAATCACTTGATTCAGACATATTCAAAGCTAAAGACGGTGCATCACAGATGGCTAAACTTTTATATAGCGCATCACATATAAAACTATTAGTCGGAAGATCACTCAATATCGCCAACGCCGAATCATCGTTCCAAAGAGACTTGGAACTAAGACTGCACGTTGTTGGTGAACTCGAAAAGATTTTAGTTAAATTAGGAAAAATCGTTACAGTTGAATATTATTAATTCGTAACAAAAAATAAAATCGCAAAAACCCGTATTGGATTTTTGCGATTTTGTAGTTCTTGAATGAAGTAAATAGATTGAAATTGAACTTAGTTTTTCAAAATTATATCTTAGATATTATTTTGAGTAGAACTCAACGATTAGTATTTCGTCAATTTCGATTGGCACTTCTTGTCTCTCTGGTAATCTTGTTAATACACCTGAGAATTTGTCCATATCTTTACTTAAGTAAGGATATTCGTTTAAAGCACCACTTTCAAAGTTTTCTTTAAACATTACATTAGTTCTAGATTTTTCTCTTAAAGAAACTTCATCTCCTACTTGTACTGCAAAAGAAGGTATATCTACTTTTTTACCGTTTACTAATATATGTCCGTGAACTACCATTTGACGTGCTTGTCTTATAGAGTTTGCGAATCCTAATCTGTAAACAACGTTGTCTAATCTACATTCTAGCATTTGTATTAAAGCTACACCTGTTGATTCTTTTGATTTTTCAGCTTTCTTAACGTAGTTTCTGAATTGTTTCTCTAATACACCATAATAAGCTCTAAGTCTTTGTTTTTCTAATAATTGAAGTCCATATGGTGAAAGTTTTTTGTCTGCTCTAGAAGTTCCTCTTCCAGCTCTATCCATTGCTTTTGGATGTCCGCACACATTTAATCCTAAACGTCTGCATTGTTTAAATCTTGGTCCCATCATTTTTGCCATTTTTGTTGTTCTCCTTAAAAATTATATTTGCCGCGATAATTTTTAAAGCCAATATTATTATAGCACTTGTTTTTGTTATTGTAAATGATTTTCATTATTAAAATACATTTTTAATAAATATTTTTTCTATTGTTAATTCCAAAATTCTTTATAATCTTCTCTAAAATCTGTTAGTGTTTTTAAATATGATTTTTAATTTATCCAAACGCTAAATATACTAAATTTGTGAATATTACTTATCTATAAGTGTAGCATTAACGTTTAATCAAAAGTCAATACTAAATCTCATAAAAAAAGATGCCTAAAAATTAATTTAGGCACCCACATAACTATCCTTTCAAATCTTAATCTACATACTATCTTCTACACTTTTCAAAAACTGAATATTTTTAATTTCTATATTTGTCAACATAGTCTTATCATTAAAATTACTGGGTTCTATAACTCCTCGATACCAAGATTTGCTATTGAAATAATTTCTTAAATCTTGTGATTGGAACTTTCTGCCGTGTCTTGCGTATATTTCATTTCTAGCATATCTAAGTTGTTGTTTTGATAACCCTTGTATATCACTTGATGTAAGTAATACATCGCTGCTGTATGATATAATATATCCGCCTGTTTTGTTACTACTGCTGCTATTATTTCTAGTATAGCTATTATATTCATTATTATTTGTGTAACTATTATACTCATTTTTGCTAGTATAATTGTTATATTCATTATAAGCTGGATCGGTATTACTTTGTGATGAGTCTTGACTTTGTTGATTTGAACTTGAAGCTGCTTGTTCACTTTGTGTTGCAACATCACTATTATCATTGCCCATAAATTGTTTTCCAAGAAGTACAATTACTGCAACTACAACTAAAGTTCCTATGATTATTTTTATAATTTGAGCCCAATCTGTTTGATTATTATTTGGATATCTATAATCATTATAATTGGGTTGATTATAATTTATATTTTGGCTTTGACTATAATTTTCATCCATTGGTGCACCACATTTTATACAAAATTTTGCACCGTCATTGTTTATATGATTACATCGCTTACAAATCATATCAAACACCCCTTTTTATTTGAAAAATCGTTTAAACTTAAATCTAAATGATAAATCCATATTCCCCCCTCCTTATCCAATTTAACTGATTTTTTTACTAGAATGAAATCTAAGATTTATTAAGATTATTTTCGAAATGATTATTAAAATAAATTAAACTCTGATTAATTTTATTAATTTTAGAACCATAATATTACTAAGAATATGTCACAATTGTGTCACAAATTATTCACAAAAAAAGACCGATCACGAAATCAATCGTGTCAGTCTTTTTTGAAGAATCGTATAATCATTAGGCATACTGGTCATAACTCTACCGTAGATTAATATGTAACGCGCAAAATACATATAATCTAAAACTAGTATGTTTATCTTTTAAAGATTTTGATACTAATTAAAAACTCTAAATATTATATAGACTAGAAAGCTACCACACTTAACCCAAATCTATTTAAGAAATATTTAAACTTTTGCTATTTCCTTAGCCTAAATTAATTATATCAAACTTTTTTCATTTTGTAAATGATATTAATTATCATTATCGTAATTTTTTATTTATTTTTGTTTTTTTATTGATTTACTTTCTTTTTTTTCAATAATTTAAAGTATATTTTGTATTTTAATTTATTTTTTTAATCAAATAAGACTAAATACAAACATTAACATTAACATTTTTTAAAATTATTACAATTTCGCAAGTTAATTTTTATAACCTCCAAATTTCTAATATTATCTTGCATTTTATTTAATATAAAAATCTCTTTCCTTGTAATTATATCCCATGTCAAATTTTATCAAGCCACGCTATATATACTCTGTAATACAAGATTTTAACTCGATTGTAAATAATAAAACTTATATATTTTACATAAGTTTGGATATATTTTTCAGAATTTATTTTATTTTTCAAATTTAGAAGATTTGCATTTACATCTTGCTTTAATTTCAAATCCCCATTATAATATTCATTAACGTTGTATTTAATAATTATTTTGAGGAGGGGTTTATGGAAACTTTAAACAATATTATAACTGTAGTAAATGATTTTTTATGGACTTATATTCTTGTAATAGCTCTTATAGTTTTAGGAATATATTTCACTATAAAAACAAAATTTGTTCAATTTAGATATTTCAAAGAAATGTTCAGACTTTTAGGTGATGGAATGGGCAAAGATGCCAAAGGTGACGGGAAGGTTTCTTCATTCCAGGCATTTTGTATAAGTACTGCATCTCGTGTAGGTACTGGTAATATAGCAGGTATATCAATCGCCATCGTAGGCGGTGGACCTGGTGCAATATTCTGGATGTGGGTTGTAGCACTTATCGGATCTGCATCAAGCTTTGTTGAAAGTACATTAGCACAAATATATAAAGTTAGAGATGGAGCTGCATTTAGAGGTGGTCCAGCTTATTATATAGAACAAGGTTTAAAAAACAAAAAAATGGCAATACTATTCTCAGTATTAATAACAATATCTTTCGCATTCGTATTTAATGCTGTTCAATCTAATACAATGACTGTTGCATTTCATGCAGCTTTCGGTATAGATAAATTCCTTATGGGAATAATATTATGTGCCTTAACTACTGCTGTTATATTTGGTGGAGTTCAAAGAATAGCAAAAATAACTGAGGTTATAGTTCCAATATTTGCTGTAGCATACATATTAGTTGCATTATTTATAGTTTTCAAAAACATAAACTTAATGCCACAAGTATTCGAAGCAATATTCTCACAAGCACTTAACTTCAAAGATTTCACTGTTGGTACATTCACAGGAACAATATTAGTCGGAATAAAAAGAGGTTTATTCTCTAACGAAGCTGGTATGGGTAGTGCACCTAATGCTGCTGCAACTGCAGATACTTCACACCCAGTAAAACAAGGTTTAATACAATCACTTGGTGTTTTCACAGATACAATAATAATCTGTACTTGTACTGCATTTATGGTACTTCTATACACTCAATTTAACACAACAAGCGGCGCTACTAGTATAGAACTTGCACAAGAAGCATTAAGCTATCACATAGGTTCTTTAGGATATACATTTATAGCTATATGCATCTTCCTATTTGCATTTAGTTCAATCGTCGGAAACTACTACTACGGTCAATCTAACATAGAGTTTATATTCGGAGAAAATAAAGCTTTAATGGCTGTATTTAGAGTTTTAGTTGTAGGAATGGTTTTATTTGGTTCTCTTACAAAAGTTCAAATCGTTTGGGACTTAGCCGATGTAATGATGGCGCTTATGGCCATAGTAAATCTAGTTGCTATAACTCTTCTTGGAAAATTTGCATTTAGAGCATTAGATGACTATACTAGACAAAGAAAAGCTGGTATCTCAAATCCAACATTTAATCCTGCTAACATAGAAGGTCTTGGAAAAGTTGAATGTTGGGGAAATGATGATGACGAAGAAGCTACAATATAATTCGGATTTAAAATAGTTAAAATTATTATACTAATTTTCAATATAAGGTGGAGTAAAACAATGTTTTGCTTCACCTTTTTAATATGTTAAAAATATTTAATCTTATCATATATATAAATAATATATAATTAATAATAATTCATATTAAAATAACATAAATATTTAAGTTGTCATTAATATAATTTAAGTTTATAGATTGGGGGACTAAAATGCAAAATGAATCAGATTTGAAATTAAAAAAACAAAAGGAATTCTTAATAAAATTCTGTTACTTCGGTGTTATCATCGGAACGACAATAATTATAATCAAAGTTTTAGGATCTATACTTACACCTTTTTTAATCGCATTTATAATTGCAGCTATTTTAAATCCATTAATAAAATTTTCTTGTAAAAAACTTCATATTAACCGCGCCATTATATCCATATTATTTGTCCTTACATTTTATACAGTTGCATCTTTTATAATAATTTTGATTGGATCAAAACTTTTAGTACTACTTCAAAGTTTATTTACAACATTACCACAATTTTTTACAACTTATTTTGAACCATATATTAGAGACACTTTCACACATTTTGAAAAATTATTTTTATCACTAGATCCAAATGTGATTTCAGCATTAGAAGAAAGTTCCTCTAGCTTAATAAGTACACTTGGCAACTTTGTAAGCAAATTTTCAACAATGGTTGTAAGCTATGTATCAGGATTTGCAACAACTATCCCTGCAATATTCTTAAAAACAGTCATAACAATAATCGTTACATTTTTTATAACTATAGATTTCGAGAAAATAATAAATTTTATAAAACGACAACTTCCAGAAAGTGCATCAAAACCTATTAAAGAAAGTAAAAAATTTATAACTACTACATTATTTAAATGCTTGTTATCTTATGTACTTATACTAAGCATCACTTTTACAGAAATTGCGATAGGACTTACTATACTTCAAATTCCTAATGCTATACTTATTGCAGTTGTTATTGCCATATTTGATATATTGCCTGTTCTCGGTACTGGCGGAATAATGATTCCTTGGTCTATAATAGCACTGCTTTATGGCAATTATACAATAGGAATTGGCGTCGCTATTCTTTATATAATTATCACGATTATCAGAAATATCATCGAGCCGAAATTAGTCGGTCAACAAGTTGGACTCCACCCAGTTGTAACTCTTATAAGTATGTTTGTAGGACTTCACTTTTTAGGATTTATCGGTATGCTTGGACTTCCAATTACTATTGCCCTTCTTCGATATTTAAACGATAAAGGTATAGTTAAGATATTTAAATAAATTAAATTTGAAAAATTAAAAGGACTACCGCAAATTGTTTGTGATAGTCCTTTTTTAATATATTTAAAATAAAGATTTTATATAATAGATTTTAAATAGTTTTTATATTTATTTTACTAATTTAGCGTATTCTTTACCAGCTTCTACACAAGCTTGTAAAGTTGCTTCATCTGGGAAGAATTTTTTCTTAACTGTTTCAACTGGCATTTTGAAATTCATTGATTTTAATGTATTTTCAGCCATTGAAATACCTTCTCCACTCCATCCATAAGAACCAAATACACCTGCTATAGTTCCTCTGTTTGCCATTGGGTCTACATTAGAGAATAAATCCCACATAGGTTTAACCATTGTTCTGTTTATTGTTGGTGAACCTAATACAACAACTTTTGATTCTAAGAATTTATCGTGCATTTCTTCATGAGTTAATTGTTCTAAGTCATAAAGCCCAACTTCAACACCTTCAGATCTTGCACCTTCCGCAACTTTTTCAGCCATTTTTTTAGTATTACCATAAGCAGATAAGTAGAATATACTGACTTTGTTGTTGTTAGTAGCTCCTACAGCACCCTGTGACCATTCTATATATCTCTTAACTTGTTCCATAGGTTCTTCTGATAATATTGGACCATGTGAAGTTAATATTGTGTCAAAATCAATACCTAATCCTACAACTTTGTCTACACCATCTAATACGAATTGTGCAAATGGTTTAACTATGCAGTCATAGTAAACTTTTGATGCTTTTATATAATCTTCGTTATTTTTAACACATTTAGGGTCGAAATCACCATAATGACATCCAAAAGCATCACATGTGAATAATACTTTGTCTTCTTCAACATAAGTGAACATAGTATCTGCCCAGTGAAGCATTGGCGCAGTTATGAATCTTAAATTTCTTTTACCTATATTTAAAACTTCTCCATCTTTTATTGTTTTAAATTTGAAGTCTCTATTTAATTGATTAGTTAAATAGTTTTTAGCAGCTGTAGTACAATAAACTACTGCATCTGGATTTCTTTCTAATATATATGATAAACTACTAGCATGGTCTGGTTCTGTATGGTGAACTACTATATAGTCTATATTTTCTATTGGCGTTATTGCCTCTATTTTTTCAAAGAATATATCCTTGAAGTTTGATTTTACTGTGTCTATTAAAACTGTTTTTTCATCTTTTATAAGATATGAATTGTAAGTTGTTCCAAATTCAGTCTCCATTATTATATCAAATACCTCTAGATCTTTGTCTAAAACCCCTGTATAATAGATATCTTTTTTTATTTCAAGTACATTGCTCATTAATTTACCTCCTATTTTTTCAATAATTTATGTCAATATATCTTAATTGCCGTTCTATATATTGTTTTGTTTAGTATTTTCTATTTATTATATACCCAGCTATTACTTCAATAAACAAATTTTACTAATTTTAAATTTTTAATTTCTTATATTGATTATTTACAAAATGAACCCAAAATATGAGATGAAAATCAAATAAAGACTATAGATGATGAACAATTCATCTTCCATAGTCTTTTATTCAAAATTATTTTACTAACTCATCTAATATTTCTTGTATTTCATCTTCACACATACCACATATAGTACCTGCTTCAGTTTCATCTTTTATGTCGTCTAAAGTTTTAGCGCCATTTTCGATTGCTTCTTTGATTGTATTATATGTAATATCTAAACATGTACATACTACTCTATCTTCCATTTTAGTTCTCCTGTTTCAATTAATATTTAGAAAGCTTTCTATTTATATTCTGTCGACATTTTTATTATACCCATTAGATATGTTATGAAACAGATTTTATGTTTTTACCAAATATTACAATTATATTTTTATTATCTTAATATCTATATGTGTTTACAACAGAAAAGCTGTAGCAATTTGCCACAGCTTTTCTATTTTAAAATTGTATTTATTTCATTTTTATATCTATGCTTTATTATTGCTTTTGCAAACTAAGATTTTTGATTTTACATATTCTTTTACATATTCTCTTCCTAATGAGCTATATTTTTTAGGATCTATTGTATCAGGATTTTTATCTAATACTTCTTTTACACCTTTGCTGAATGCAATTCTTAAATCTGTTGCATAATTAACTTTACAAATACCTCTTTCAATACATTTCTCAACAGTTTCATCAGGTACACCAGATGTTCCGTGAAGAACTAGTGGTATATCTACAACTTGTCTTATTTCTGATAATCTATCTATGTCTAGCTTAGGTTCACCCTTATAAACACCATGTGCTGTTCCAATTGCTACTGCTAGTGAATCTACTCCTGTCTTTTCAACAAATTGTTTTGCTTCTTCTGGATCTGTATATCCACCATCTCCGCCATCTAAATCATCTTCTTTTCCACCAACTTTACCTAACTCAGCTTCTACTGGTATATTTGCACAATTACAAACATCTACTACTGATTTAGTTAATTCTATATTTTCCTCAAAACTGCTATGTGAACCATCTATCATAACTGAAGTATATCCAGCTCTAAATGCTTTTATTGCAAGCTCAAAGCTATTTCCATGATCAAGATGCATTGCAATCGGAACATTTGCTTTTTCAGCTGCTACTTTTGCATTTGCTAAAAAGAATTCTACATCTGCATATTTTACAGTTGATGGTGTTGTCTGCATTATTACAGGTGAGTTTAATTCCTCTGCTGCTTCAACTACTGCCATAACCATTTCCATATTTTCTACATTGAAAGCTCCTACTGCATAATTGTCTTTTTGAGCATTTATTAACATTTGTTTTGTTGTAACTAAAGCCATTTTATCACCCCTATATCAATTAAGTATTTATTATCTACTTAAAAGTTGTACTATTTCCTTTTTACTTTTACTATTTAATATCTCTTTTACAAATTCATCGTCCATTAAATTTTGTGCTAAGTGAGATAAAGTTTTTAGATGCAAGTCATTGTCATCATCACCAGCTGCTATCATAAATATTAAATTTGCTTTATTTCCATCAACTGAGTCAAAATCGAACCCATCTTTTGATATACCTACTGCAACTCTTGGGATTTTAACTGCAGATGTTTTTGCATGAGGTATCGCAATTCCATTTCCAAATCCTGTTGAAGATAACTCTTCTCTTTCTAATATTTCTTTTTTAAATTCGTTTTTATTATTTAAAATTCCATTTTTATCCAACAATTCTACCATTTCATTTATTACATCTTGTTTTGTTTTAGATTTTAAATTCATGCAAACTGTATTTTCTTTATATAAATCATTTTTTTGAGAATCGTGTTTTGTTTCATTTTTTTCTACATCATTTACTACACTTACATCTTGTCCATCTATTGCTACTTCTACTTTTGGAGTTACTAATACATATAATACTGCCCCAATTGCAGAACCTAATAATATACAAGTAATCCATATTAATGGTTTATTAACTAACCCTAATATTAAAAATCCTCCGTGAGGTGCTGGTACCTCTACTTTCATTATATAAGTTGCTATTGCTGATATTGAAGATCCTGCCATCAATACTGGTATTACTTTCAATGGATTTTTTGCTGCAAATGGTATTGCACCTTCTGTTATATGTGTACAACCTAATACATAATTTATTAAACCTGCTGTTCTATCCTCTTCTGTAAAACGATCTTTTTTAAATGTTGCTGCTAAAGCTATTATAAGTGGTGGTGTTATACAAGCTGCTGATACACCTGCCATAAATAAATAATTTCCTTGAGCTAATAACATAGTTCCTGTTACATATGCTGCTTTATTTACTGGACCACCCATATCAAATGCAGACATACAACCTATTATTAACCCTAGTATTACTGGTGATGATTTTTGCATTCCTTCTAAGAAAGACATCATTGATTCATTAAGCATTGAACATGGTCCACCAAGTAATATCATACCTACACCAACAACTAATACAGTTATTATTGGAACTATAAAGATAGATTTTAATCCTTCAAGTTGTCTTGGAAGATTTCTTAATAAATTAACTACAAACTGAGTAAAGTATCCACCTGCGAAACCACCGATTATACCACCTATAAATCCTGAACCTGTAGCACTTGCTATCATCCCAGCTACAAAACCAGCCAACATACCAGGTCTACCTGCAATTGATTGTGCTATAAACGCCGTTAAAACTGGAACCATTAGGTTCATTGAATATCCACCCACTTCTTTTATTGTTGCAGCTATCACATTATATTGAGGTGAAGTTGGGTCAAATGAGTAAATCCCCCATAAAAATGATATTGCTGTTAGTACACCACCTGCTACAACTAATGGAAGCATATGTGATACCCCATTCATAAGATGTTTGTATATTTGACGGCCAAATGAAACCTTTTCCCCTTGATTATAATTTGATATTTTTACATTACCTTTTCTTATTGGAACCTTTTTATCTATACATTTTTGTATTAATTCTTTTGCATGATTTATACCTTCAGTAACAGAAACGTCTATAACTGGTCTTCCATTAAAACGTTCCATATCTACATTTTTATCACATGCAACTATTATTGCATCAGCTTCTTGAATATCCTTTGCTGTAAGTGCATTTTCTACCCCAATTGCTCCATTTGTTTCTACTTTAATTTCACATCCAAGCTCTTTTGCAGCTTCTTTTAAAGCTTTTTCGGCCATAAAAGTATGTGCAATACCTGTTGGACAGCCAGTAACACCTAATATCTTCATATTAACCTACCCTTCTAACTTTAATATTTTTTGTGTATTCTTCTACTTTCTTTAAGTTTCCTATTGCATTGCTTTCTGCAACATTTGCCCCTGTTGCTGATGCTCTTTTCAATGCCTTTTCTATATTATCAGGGTTTTCAAGCCATATACTTAAAAATCCTGCTAATGCTGAATCTCCTGCACATGCTGAACTCATAAGTTTTACCTTTTGCGCTGTAGCAAAGTATATATTTTCTCCATTATAGAAATAAGACCCCTTTTCTCCCATAGTTAAGAAAATATTTTGTGCTCCACTTTTATATAAAAACTCTAATACTTTTATAACATCTTCTTTATTTGTTATCTCAATCCCAAAGATATCTTTTATTTCTTCATCATTCGGTTTAATTAAAAATGGTTTATATTTTAATAACTCTTTTAGTTTTGGTGAGCTTATATCTATGATTACTTTTGTTTCTTTTTCTTTACATATGTTTAAAATCTTATCATAGTAATCTGGATCAATACCTGGTGGTAAACTTCCATTTATAGTTAAGTATTCTAAATCATTAAGATTTCTTAACACATTTAGCATTTCTTCTTGTTTATCAGAATCTACAAATGATCCAGAATTAACAAATTTAAATTCACCTTCACCGTCATTTAGAAATATATTTATTCTTGTAATTTCATCCTCTATCATAGTTGGGATGATATTTATGCCTTTCTTTTTTGTTTCTTTTATTATATAGTCTCCTGAAAATCCTCCAAAAAAACCCATCACTGTTGAATCTAATCCAAAATATTTTAGTACAAAACTTACGTTTAATCCCTTTCCATTTGCCGAATATACTGTATCAAAAGTTCTGTTTACTTCTTTCCTTTTGATTCCCATTGTTGAAATATTCATATCTATAGCGGGGTTTGTTGTTAATGTATAAATCATTTTGATACCTCCCTTTGATATAAATAATTCTACACAAAAAAATAATGAAAATCTTTTCAAAAATAGAAAACCATTTTCACTATTTTCATAAATTGATATATTAACTTTTGTTCTATTGTATTAATATTCCAATGTTTTTTATTTTAAATTTTTTATGAAAATCTAAAACAAAAATTTTCATAAATTTTCATTTTTAATAATTAACAATATTTTTATTTATTTTTTATTTATATAGTTATTTTCAGATTCTAATACCATATAGTCAATTATTACTCTAGATATTATGTAAAGTGGTAAGCGTGAACTAACTTCAAATTCTTTTATTGCAATATGTGAATGTTTATATGCAATCAATGATAAATCTGTATATTGTAGTATTGATGCTATATTATTACAACAACATGTAACTACACATGCCCCACTTTCTTGTGCATTTTTAGCAGATTTAACCAATTCTTCTGTTTCTCCATTTAATGAAAATATAAATGCCATTTCATTTTTTTTCATTCCTTTAGTCTTTATTTTCATAATATTAGGATCCTTCAATGATACTACATTACAATTTAAAAGTTGCAGTTTTAAAGTAAATTCATCGGCAACATATTCAGTAAGCCCTCTTGACAAAACATATATTCTCGATGATTTTTTAATATTTTCAATTATTTTTAATACATTTGTTAAAGATATATTTTCAATCGAACTTCTTGCCTCGATTAATGACTTATTTATTATTTCCCCAATATTATGCACATTATTATTTTCATTTTTTGATGTCAATTTGTATCTAAGTTCATTAAATCCATTTATTCCACATTTCCTAATAGCCCTTGATACTGTTGCTGGCGATGAAAATGTTTCAAATGCTATATCTACAATTGATAAATCCTGTAATATTTTTTGATTATTATTTATAAATTTTACAATCTCATACTCAGTTTTTGTTAATTTTTTTATAATATTTTCGTTTAAATTGATAATCATATCCTCACCCTATCATTATTTTATAATATATAACAGTATATAATATATTTTATTACTTTGAAACAATTATAAAAATCTTTATTTTTAAGTCCTTAAAGATACGTTTTTTTGAATTACTGTGCCAAGTTCTAAAAACATATATACAGAATTTATACTCATCCACAATCTATAAATAAATATAATTTACTATATGTTAAAAAAGGTATCTTTAATCTAAAGACTAAAGATACCTTTTTTCTAACACTATATCTATTCCTATTATGTAATACTATTTTATCTCATCTTTATAATGTCTCTTAACTGTTTCCAAAATTATTTCAACAGCTTCATCAATTGTTATCTTGCTAGTATTTATGCACAGGTCGAAGTCTCTCGCATCTGCCCATTTCATATTTGTGTAGAAATTATAAAAAGAAGTTCTTTCCTTGTCTATTTTCTTAACAGTTTTTGCACTCTTCTTTTCTTCGATACCATGATTTTCAACTGCTCTTTCTCTTCTTGTTTCAAAATCTGCATGTATAAATACATCTATTGAGTCGAATTTATCTCTTAGTGCATAATTTGCTGCCCTACCAACGAATATGCATGATTGTTTTTGTGCTAAATCTTGAATTATATTAAATTGTTTTAAGAATAATTGGTGACCTAATGGTAATGATGACATTGTTTGATCATATGAGAAGTAACTCAATGATTTTATTGGTTTTTCATCGTATTTTTCAAAAAACTCTTGGCAATAACCACTTTCTTTGGCTGCTATTGTAAGTAATTCTTTGTCATAGCAAGGTATTCCTAGCGCTTTGGATAATTTTCTTCCGATTTCTCCTCCGCCGCTACCATATTCTCTACTTATTGTTATGATTAAATTTTTTTTCATAGTTAATACCCCTTTCTATAACTATCTATACTTTAATTATAGCAGAATTTCATTTCCAAAATAATGCAGATTTAAAAATTATTTATGTATACATTATAAAGAGTGATTTATTCTAAAAAACTTTCAATATATAAAAATCATCATAACAGTATTTTATAAATATTTCTTTCTCAATTTATCAACAGAGCCATTGCATCCATTTCCAACTGCAACAAACTTCCACTCTGAGCCGTTTTTGACTAAATCAGCAAAATGGAAAGCATCACATCCTGCCCCATTTTCAGCAAGTACATATTTGCATATTTCTTTTCCTGTATCTCTGTTTACAACTCTTATGTATGCATCTTTTACGTCTGAAAAAGTCTTTTTACCAAGTCCAAAAAATTTAAATATATTTGCATATAGAGCGATTTTTTGCACCCTTGAATCTAGCTTGTCCAAATCTATGTATATAACCTCGTTGTCCCCTGCTCCACCACCGACTAAATCATCTCCACTTAGTCTAACTGATTTATTTTTACTTTCTTTTATTCCAAAGTATACTGTTTCGATATGTTTGTCGTTTGAATCTAATAAATATGCAATTGTGTCTAAATCCATTCTAGTTATCCACCCTAAACCTACATCTAGATGTTTTAGTCCAACTTCTTTTTTTGTTAAATCAATAGTTTGTCCCTTGCTCAAATTAATCATAATACCCCTCCTAGCTTTTACTTGTAAATTAAATTTTTTTTACTTTTAAACTACCTTTTTCATATTAATATTCTTTTAAATTACTTATTAATTATATTGTGTCATAGTTTTTTGTTTTATGAAACAAAAATTTCCTAAAATAGAGTATTTTACCCTAATGCAACTGATAGTTGCGCAGTAGTTGGTAGAAGTAACTAGATATTTTTGATATATTTATATTAGAAAAAGGAAAGGAGATATTTACAAATGGCATTAGGAGTACAATTTATAATTAGTGTAGTATTATACATTATTATTTTGGCAATTTTTTTAGGATTACTTATACTTATTGTTCGCTGTCTTTTAAAATATCTAAAATCAACAGATGTTAGACACGAAAAAGCGATAATCAGAAAATCTTTGGGTGAGGTATTAAAAGAAAATAGAATAAGATGTAAAATGACACAAGAATTCGTATCAGAATCAATCGGTGTAAGCAGACAAGCTGTTTCGAAATGGGAAAATGGTGCCTCTGACCCAAGTACTTCAAATTTATTGGCATTGGCAAAATTGTATGGAATTTCTGCTGAAGATTTACTTAAAGAAGTTGAATAAAATATCTTTATATTAAAACTGAATATATAGATTAAAAGAGTATATCCCTAGCAACTTTGGCTGGAGATATACTCTTTTTAAGATTTTGCTATTTATAAACCATAATATATTCTTCAAAACCTGAATCTTCGTTAATCTCTTCCGATAAAATTTCAAATCCCTTTTTAATATAAAAATCAACCGATTTTTGATTTTGTTTATATACAGCTAATTTTAAATTATTAAATTTAGCATTTGCATACTCTATTAACTTTGAGCCAATCCCCTTTCCTTGCTCATTCAGTGATACAAATAATGCCCCTATAAAGTCGTCGTTTAATATGCTTATAAAACCTTTAATTTCTTCCCCCTCTTCATAAACATAAGTTTTCGACTGTGGTATGTATATATCTTTTACTGCATTGTAATTGTCTTGCCAGTATTTTTCTGGCATGAAGTCGTGTGCTTTTATTGTGCTTTCAAGCCAGATTTCCATAACTTTATCTATATCTTTTTGTTTTAAATCTCTAATCATACTTGCTCCTTAATTGATATTTTTACTTATATTATATCATAGCCTAAACCTCTTACTTTCCAATGAATTTTTTCTATTTATAATTATAGAAAAATTTACTTATTTTGTTTAAAATACTAATTTTCAGTAAAGAATTAGATATACCTAAAGAGGTGCTATCCAAATAGAAAAATATTAGTTATAATAAATTAAAAATGATAACACCATGATAATTCGTATGTTTGAGTATGGATTTAGAAAAGGAAAAGAAAATGCTGATTATGGTGGGGATAATATCAAAAGATTGTATTTTCCAAAGCAGAAGGTGATTTTCTTTGAGGAAAATAAAAATATTGAAGATAGCTTAAAATTAATGATAGTTTTTGGAGATGAAAAAGAGTTTCTTTATGAAGTTGATGTTATGAAATACTGGGAATACAATGACAAAGACCTTATTGAAAAAAAGATGTATCCATTGATTCCGCTACAACTATTTAACTTGAGAAAGAAATTAAATTATGCGAAAAAGAAAAATGATATAAATAAAATTAAAGAGTTATCTATAGTGGCTAGAAATTTAGCTGAAAAACTAGCTATTGAGTCAAAGGAGTTATTTGACCAAGATGAAATCCTCGGTGAAGATTTTCACAGTATGCTTTTAGCAATTCAAAATTTAATTGAATATCTAAATAGAAATTATATAGATGATGAAAACTTAGAAAAAGAGGTGAATATCATGACTAAGAGTTTATATGATCCAGAAGTTGAAAAAAAGGGGATTGAAAAAGGAATTGAAAAAGGTATTGAGAAAAATCAAGTAGAGATAGTATTAAATATGTTAGGGGAAGGCCTTGATGAAGCAACTATTTCAAGATTCACTAAAATTGATATAGAAAGGGTTAGAGAAATAATAAAAAAGCACCTTAATTAATAAAGAAATCTTTAATTCTAAAGACCCTTAAAGATGTAGATTTCTTTGAAGCACATATACAGAAATTATACTTATCCACAATTTTTAAATGAACTATAATTTCCTATGTGCTATAAATAACCACATCTCGAGATTCAGTTAATGAAACTCTAAGATGTGGTCTTTTTTTTATAATATATATAAAACCCCTAAATTTATATCTCCCTATCGAAAACAAAGTCACTATCTTGTAGCGATTCATACACTCCTTTTTGATATCCGTTACCTTTTGTTGAGAAGAAGTCGTGTGTTTTTGTTTCTGTGCTAAGTCCGTTTAGCACGATTGGGTTTACTGGGTCGACTTCGAGTCTGTTGTCATATCCTAGGTTTTCCATTGCTCTGTTTGCGTTGTATTTTAGGAAGTTTATGACTTCATCAGCTAGCCCTGTTCCTTCGTATATTGTATTTGTGTAGTTTATTTCGTTTTCCATAAGTCTATCGAATACGTCCATGACTTTTGATTTGTACTCTTTTTGTTCTTCTTTTGAAAAATCTTTGAATATCTCTTGTGCAAGAAGTCCGATGTATTTTCCGTGAAGTGATTCGTCTCTAAGTATTAGTGAAATTATCTCTCCACTTGCCATCATTTTTCCTTGTCCAGCTAAAAATAATGGGTAGAAAAATCCTGAGTAAAATAAAAAGCTTTCTAAAAATACTGATGTCGCCATCGACATATATAGACCATATCTGTCATCTGTATTTTCGTATTGGGCTAAAACTATTTCGGCTTTTTTCTGTAAAGTCGGCTCGCTTTCTATCCATTCAAATATCTCGTCTATTTCCGGCACTGTTAATAATGTTGTAAATATTGATGAATAGCTCTTTGCGTGGATTTCTTCCATAGTTCCCATAAATGAAAGTACGGCTTTTCGTTGAAGATTATCTGTCAAACTCATCATCGATGGTATTCCGTTGTTGGCTTGTTTTGTGTCTAAAAGTGTCAGTCCACCTAACACTTTTTTATAAAGATTTCTCTCCTCTGGCGAAAGTTCGCTCCATACTTTTACATCTTTTGACACTGATATTTCCTCTGGCAGCCAAAATTGTTTTACATTCTGATCCCAAAACGCCTGAGTGAAGTCGTCGTCCTCAACATTCCAGTTGACTGCTTTGTGTACGTTGTTTAATTTAAATGTCATTTTATCACCTCTTTATGTTGAATCTTAAACTGAACACACTAGGCATTCATTATTTCTTTCCATCTTCGTTCTCGTATAATAAAGGCTTTTTAGTCCTTTTTTATGTGCATAAATGTAGTATCTTGCAATATCTCTTGTTGTTTTGTCGTCTGTTACAAATAGTGTTGTCGAAATTCCTTGGTCAATATGTCCTTGAATTATCGCCACCATATCGATAAGGTCTAACATGTCTATTCTGTATGCTGATTGGTAGTAAAGCATGTTTTCATTAGTTAAAAACGGCATTGGGTAAATTGTTGTCGAATCGCCATAAGTTCTAACTTCTATTTGCTCAGTTATCGGCATAACGCTCGAAGTTGAGTTTTGAACATAACTTATACTTTGAGTCGGTGCGATTGCAGTTAAATATGCATTGTATATCCCGTTATTTTTAACTTGTTGTAATAATTCTGTCCAATCTTCTTTTGTCGGAATGTTTATTCCTTCAAATAATTTTGATACTTTTTCGCTAGTCGGCAAGAAATCTTTTGTGCAGTATTTTTTAAATAATTCACTTTCTGGCCCTTTTGCATATTCTGATTTTTCAAATCCGTTGAATGTTTCTCCTTTTTCAATTGCTATATTCATAGATGTTTTTATCGCGTAATATCTCATCATTGCGAAAAATACATCGGCAAATTCTCTACCTTCTTTTGATGTATAGATTATATCTTCTCTGACTAAATATCCATGTAAATTCATCGCTCCTAGCCCGATTGAATGTGATGAGTCGTTTCCTTTTTTGATAGTAGGTACTTCTTCTATATTTGTATTGTCAGAAACATATGTCAAGGCTCTAATCGCTACATCTATCGTCTTTTCAATATCTTTATTATCCATAACATTGGCTATATTTAATGAACCAAGGTTACAACTTATATCTTGTCCCCAATCGCTGACTTGACCATAACCTTTTATATCTGATGGCGTTTGGTATTGGAAAATCTCACAACATAAGTTCGACATTTTTATCATTCCGACATCTTTTAAAGTATGTTGTTCATTTGCGCTGTCGATAAATACGACATATGGGTATCCTGATTCTTGTTGAGTTTGTGCAATCCTAGTTAGTAACTCCCTCGGATTGATTTCCTTTTTCTCAATCTCATCGTCATTAGCCAATTTATCGTACCACTCATCCATCTTGATTCCATCTAAATGAACACCGTATTTTTGATAAATTGAATGTGGATAAAATGCGTAACATTTTTCATTTTTCTCGGCAAGTTCCATAAATTTATCTGGGATTATCGCTCCTATTGAAAGTGTAGTCAGCCTTATTTTCTCATCAGCATTTATTTTTTTGCTGTCTAAAAGTGTTTCAAAATCAGGATGAAGTACATTTAAATAAACTGCCCCAGCGCCTTGTCTCGCTCCCATTTGGTTGAAATAGCTGAATGATTGCTCTAGTAATTTTGCAACACCCATAACTCCGCCGGCTGCTCCTTTTATTCCTTTAATAGACTCGCCTGATGCTCTAAGTCTAGTCAGATTAAGCGCCACTCCACCGCCAATTTTAGACAAGTGGTTTGCAGATGAAACGGCATAAGATATACCTTCACAACTATCTTCAACATTAACTAAAAAGCAAGATACCATCTTTCCACCTCTTGCCCTTCCTGCATTTAGGAAGGTCGGTGTTGCTGGTTGAAATTCTTGATTTATTAGCTTCTCTGCAATATCCTTAGCAAGCTTAGGTTCCCCATTTCCAAGCGTCAATGCAACAATTAACACCTTATCCTCGTAATTTTCTAATATTTCCTCACCATCATTACTCTTAAGCGCATAATTTTGATAAAACTTGCTCGCACTCATATAAGACTGGAATTTAAAATTTTTCGCTCTTATAAAATCATATATTACATCAATAACATACTGATCATACAAATCTAAAATTTCCTTTGAGTAGTAGTCATTTTCAACTAAATAATTTAATCTATCATTCAAATTGTCGAATTTCTTCATTTTTGGCTCTATGTAATCCTCTAAATATGATTTTAGAGCTTCTTTATCTTTATTAAGTTGATATTTTCCATTCTCATCCCTGATTATAACTTGGTTATTTAACTCTATATAATTCATCGAATTTCTCCTTTATATCTTAGTTTATACTGTCAATTTATAATTTTGCTCAGAATAATCGCTTTACAATTATTTTGAGTTTAAAGTCTATATATTTATAATGTCCATTTATCATGTATACCCACATAATTTATTTTTAATTTATTTTTTGCATTTTTTCTAAAAATAAAATACCATATATAGTATCAACTTATCTTTATATCTACTATATACTGTGCTTTTCATATTGTTTCAATTTATATAAAATAAAACAACTTATAACAAATTTAAAGGCTATTGCAGTTTTTATTTGCAATAGCCTTGTATATACTTAATTAACTTATTTCTACATCGCATAGAAGAAGTACTTTTTCGCATAATTTAAATACTCATAAATATGCTTAAGCGTGTCGTCATATTTGAATTTCTCATATTCTTTAATCAATTTATCAATCCCATCTTCAAAATAAGATTCATACTCTTTTTTATCGTCTTTCATTTCTTTAACTTTAAGCAAGAACTCGTTGATTTTGCTATAATTTGTAGCTAATAATACCACATCAATCTCTTTATTAAGCTCTGGATTTGATAGATATTCTTCGATTTTAAAAGCAGTTAAAGTAAATTGATCCATGCTGTATAAAAGCGCATATTCTTTTGCCTCTTTGTAAGACATATTTTTATAATCCCTGTTATTTTTTATATATGATAAAATCATTTTTTCCCCCTAATTTTCCTTTTCGTAATTATAGTTATAACTAAGTTAATTTTATCATACAAATAACTTTTTATTCTAAAAATCTTTTAAAAAAGTAGATTTATTTAAAACATATTAATTACTTTTTTTCTATATATGTTAGTGATTTTATGATAATTCTTTTACCCTATCCTTATTAATTTTTCTCATCATAAATAAAGAGACTATTAGCGCTACCCCTTCTGCTATTGGGAATGCCCACCATATCATGCTTTCTGAGTTTGATACTTTTGTGAACAACCATGCAAGTGGTAGTGCGACTATTATTAATCTAAGTAGTGAGATTATTAGTGAGTGAACACCACAACCTAGTGCTTGGAATATTCCTTGGTAGGCGATATTTGCGCCGGCAAATAAATATCCAATTGTGATAATTCTTATAGAAAGTATGCATAATTTTTGTATATCTGGAGATAATGCAAATATACTTGCAACTTGATGTGCAAAAATTTGTAAAACAACTAGCCCTATACCCATGATAATTAATGTGTACATCATTCCGTAATGTATTCCATCTTTTACTCTTTGTTTGTCTTTCATGCCGTAGTTAAATGAAACTATTGGTATTATTGCATTGTTAAGCCCAAAAGCTGCGAAAAATACAAACTGTTGTATTTTATAATAAACTCCGTATGCTGTTACTGCTGCTGTCGATACTGATATGAATATTATATTTACACCATAAGTCATAAATGACATAAGTGCTTGCATTAATATTGCTGGAACTCCAACTATATATATGTCTTTGATTATTCTTTTTTTAGGTTTGATATATCTAAGTTGTCTGTCTACATCGTTGTTGAATCCATAGTGGAATATCATGTCTAAAATTAATGATACAAATTGCCCAATTACTGTTGCATAAGCCGCTCCAGCAACACCCATTTGTGGCATTCCTAAGTATCCAAATATCAAAATTGGATCTAAAACTATATTAGTTAATGCGCCTGCAAGTTGACCAATTGTACATAATACTGTTTTCCCTGTTGATTGTAGTAGTTTTTCATAAATTGTGAATAAAATTACGCCAAATGATAATATGCAACATATTCCTAGATATTCTTTGCCCATTTGTAATATTATTGGATCTGATGTTTGTGAATTCATATATGCATGCACACCGAATAATCCAAATAATAAAAATACTACATATGTGCAAATTCCGATAAATATAGCATTACCTGCAACATAACTTGCTGTTTCTCTTTTTCCTTCGCCAAGTGTTTTTGAAAGCAGGGCGTTTATACCGACTCCAGTCCCTACCCCGATTGCGACCATAAACATTTGTATTGGAAATGCTAGAGTAAGTGCGTTCATTGCGTAATCACCCATTCCGACGATTTGTGCTGTGTCTGGCATTGCACTTACAAAATAGCTATCTACTATATTGTAAAATGCTTGAACTACCATAGATAAAATCATCGGTAAACCCATAGCAATCATCAATTTAGAGATTGGTTCAGTACCCATTTTATTTATTACTTCTTCATCTTCTTCGATTTTGTCTTTATATGACATTTGTTGCTCTTTATTTAAAATATTTTTGCGTAAATGAGCTTCTTCTTCCATTACTTTTTCTTTGGCATTATGTGTTGTTTTTTCAACTTTAGTATCCATTTATTTTGACCTCCCTCATTTTTCTTGGAGACTTTTGAGGAAAGCTACCACAACCTTAATCAAAAAAAATGCGCAAACCCATCATCTGGATTTACGCATTTTGCTACTCGATTCACTTTTAATTTTAGCTCAAATTTTATAAAAAAGTCAAGAAATATATTCCTTATTTTTCCTCAAACTCTGTAATTCAAGATACTAACATTCCACCACTTATGATACTGATTTTAAGTTCTATTTAGAATTTTAATCTTCTATACATTTAAAAGCTCTTTTAAATCATCTAACACAGCTATATGTGGGTAAGATTCAAGTTTTTCCCTTGAAGTTGTTCCTGTTGTAACTCCTACAAAATCTATTTTGGCATTTTGTGCTGCCTGTGCATCTATATAACTGTCGCCGATGTAAAGCGGATTTTTGGCATCCATCATATCTATCATTTTGAATAATCCCTCTGGATTTGGTTTATAATTTTCAACATGTTCTGTTCCTATTATAAAATCGATAAGTTCTCGTGAGTTTAAATTTTCAAAAATATCATTTATACGTTGCCCCCAACGAGATGAAACTATTCCTATTTTTTTACCTCTGTTTTTAAGTATTTGTAGAACTTCTTTTGCATCTCCTATAAAAACAGTATTTGGTACTGTTATCTCATCTGATTTTTCTTTTTGGTATTTTTTAAATAATTCTATTCCTTCTTCTGAGTCGTCCCCTGTCAAAATTGTATATGACTCACCTATTGGAATTCCGATTGTGTTTATTATATCTTGTCGACTTGATTTTTGTAGATTCATCTTTTCAAGTGCGTATAAAAAACTTTGCACAACTGGCTCTGTTGCATCTGCTAAAGTATAGTCAAAATCAAAAATATAAGCATCGTAATTTTTCATATTGTTCTCCCTATCTCCTATTAATGTTATTTATATATTTTAAATCAATCTTTATATCTCTTAGTATTTATATTATAACATTCTTTAATCTATTTGCACTTTTTATACAAATTTAACCTTTTTTGACTTCACATTTTATTCAATGCGAAATTTTCATGCTATAATTTACTTATAAAAAATCTTTATCATAAAGACCTTTAAAAAGGTAGATTTTTTTGAAACACATATACGGAAATTATATTTATCTAAAATTTATAAATGAATATAATTTCCTATGTGTTATAAAGAAATCTATATTTAAAAATATTTAGAATTCAAGTTTTTTATATATCACTTGAATATTAAGGGGGTATACCATGAAACAGTCTATTTTTCAACTTATTAAGTCTAGGCAGTCTATCAGAACTTATAGCAAAGATCCGATTGATTCAACTGTCTTAGATAAAATTCAAAATTATATCGATGAAGTTAATAATCCGTTTAATAAAAAAATTCATATCAAGATTATAAATCCAGATAATTATCACAAGGAAAAGCTTGGAACTTATGGTGTTATAAAAAATCCTAATTACTTTTTAGTCGCTTATTGTGAGGACAAGCCATTTTGTCTTGAGGCATTGGGATATACTTTTGAAAAAGTTATATTATATTGTACTTCCCTAGACCTTGGTACTGTGTGGCTTGGAGGAACTTTCAACAAAGGCAAATTCGCCAAAGCAGTTGATTTGCCAGATGGATATATATTGCCGGTTGTTTCGCCTATTGGTTATCATGGTAGTAGAAGAAGTCCTATAGGATTTATGATTGGAAATAATCATAATAAGAGAGAACCCTTTAGTAAATTGTTTCATAAGGAAGATTTTTATACTCCTATGGCAAAAAGACAAGCTGGAATTTACGGAGATGCACTAGAGGCAGTAAGACTTGCGCCATCTTCTCGAAATTCTCAACCTTGGCGAGTTGTATTAGACGATGATGGATTGCATTTTTATACTACAAAGAATAGAGATATGAATAAAATAGATATGGGTATTGCACTTTGCCATTTGGATTGTGTATTGGAAGAACAAAGGGTAAAAGGAAGATTTAAAATATTAAACCCCGAAATAAAAACAGATTACGAATATGTGATTTCTTGGGTGCCAGATAAATATTTTTAATAATTTAATTATGCAATTATAAACGTATATTAAAATAGCCTGCTCTTTTTATATAGAGTAGGCTATGTTTAATTAGTTTTGTTTCAAAGCTATGTAACTATTTTTTAATCTATTTACTTTATATATATTACTTAGCTGTTGCTAATTCTTGATTTAAGATTTCTTCTTTTTTATCTAACAATTCATCTGAGAATAATTGTTTTTCTACATTTTCAAAACCTATACGTTTTATTGTTTCTTCAAAACGTTCACCTTTTATTCCTTGATTTTTGTATAATAGAATAGTTTTTTCGATAACATTTAATGCTTCGTCTAAATCTGTAAATATCTTGCTTAGTGGTTTACCGATAGAGATTTTTTTACCCCATCTTCCACCAACGTAAATTTTGTATCCATAAGTTCCTTCATCAACTACTCCAAATGGACATTTTCCTACACAACGGCCGCAGTTGTTACATACATTAGTGTCCCTAGTGATTTTTTTATCCACAACCTTACAAGCATGCATTGGACATACTTGTTCTATCTTACATTTTTTGCATCCTTTACATTTTTCGATATCGTGAATTGGCACTAATTGTCCTATTATGCCGACATCATTTAAATCTGGTTTCATACAGTTGTTTGGACATCCTCCAACTGCCATTTTAAATTTATGTGGTAGTGCTACACCTTTATATCCTTCAAAAAATCTGTGGTGCATTTCTTCAGATATTTTAAATGAATCTAGTCTACCATATTGGCAAGTTGTCCCCTTACATGATACAATTGGACGGATTTTTGCTCCTGTCCCCCCAGTTTCTAAACCTTCTTTTGCTATATATTTTCTGAAATCTTCTATTTTATCAAATGGTATACCTTGAACTTCTACAGATAATCTAGTTGTAAAAGTTATTATCCCATTTCCAAATAACTCTGCTGCATCTGCTAAACATCTATGTTGAGCAGCAGTTATTTTCCCGTTTACTGTTAATACTCTTGCTGAAAAATTATCAGTCCCTTTATTATTCAAAAATCCTAATCCTTTCACTCTCTTTACTTCTTCTGGGCTTATTGTTAATGCTGACATTTTATCCTCCTTAATAATATCATTTATTGTGTTTTTTTGTAAATTTCTTTTATTAAAGTGCATTTTTTGTCTTATTACATCTTGGTCATTTTTATATTTTACATATTTTTCTAACTCTTTGATATTTATTGTATCACTAAGATATGTATTTGGAAAGTTATAGTATTAAAAAAATGACATCTTAAATATGTCACCTTAACTGATGCCTAACGGTCTTCAGTTTTTTTGTATTCAAATTTTGATCAACAAAGAGGACATTTTAAAACTGGCATTTCATCTAATTCTTCAAACATAATATATACTCCTTAATTTTTTCCATTTCTTATATTATATAATTTTAGGCATAGCAAAGCTAAGCTATCTGTATTTTTCTAATAACCTTCTCAAAATAAACATATTTGTTCAAAACTATATTTATCTATTTCTTTCTTCTTCTCGTGCCGATTTTCTTTTTGTATATCAAAATAGTTTTTTCTTTCTAATGCATTGTATATTTTCCCGTATTTAGGTAACCAAATTTCCCAAAGTATCATTTCTTCGTTACAATTACTACATATAAATGTATTTTCTCTAAAAGTCTCTACTATTCTCTCTTTAAAACTTTTTTCTTATTTGCTATTAGTTTAAGTAATTCCTCTATTTTACCTTGTTTTATGAAATTATATAATTTTATTATTTCTATGCTTAACTTATTTTTTCCTTGAATATAATCCATAACGTCTTGCTACTCTAAATCCCTTCAGGTGTATATGATTTACTAATTTACCTATAAAATCTAAATCATCCCTTGTTACTTCTATCTTTTTTTTTAGGATTTTTATTTTCATACCAAAATGTTACCTTTTTTCTATCATATTTAATTATTCTATATTCAGCGATAGCTGGTCTTGCCAAATATCGTCCAATATATCTTGCTACTTGACTTATATTTGTTAAATCTCTTTGCGCATTTACATAAAATCCTTCCTTGTACTTATTATACAATTTATTTATCAACCTCTTTGTTTTATTATCTTTAAAATTATTTTTTATTATATCTAAAACTTATTTTTGCCATAATTTTCTTAAATATTTATATTGAATATGATCTAGTTTTTTAAACCATTTTTATTCCCTATCTATACCACCTTCGGTGAATAAAGCATGTACATGAGGATTCCATTTTAAATCTGAACCAAATGTATGTAACACAGCAATAAAACCAACCTCATGATCTCCTTTTACTTTTTTATTATAATAATAAGATATTACTTGATAAACCGCATCTTGTAAGTCTTTCAAAATCGTACGCTTTCTATAGAAGTAATTTCTTAATTCTTCTGGTATTGTAAATACAGAATGACAATGTTTTACATTTAACATATTTTGTGACTGTTTTTCTGCCCAATTAATAGAATACATCCTTCCACATTTTGTACAAAACTTACTTTTGCATGAGAATCCATGTATATATTCTTCATTACAGCTTATGCATTTATACTTTATATATCCATATTTAGGATTTCCACAATTTAATGCCTTTTCTACTACATTTTTTATATGCTCTCGCATATCTTTATTCTTTAATAATTTTAATTTTGTTTCTTTGAAGTTTTCAAAGTAATCTTCCAATATTATATTTATTATTCTCTTTTTTCATATCTTCTACAGTTATTCATACTACTATTATACACAGGTTATCCACAAATTTTGAATCATTATAATTTCCTTTCAATTTAAAAAAAGACAAACTAAAAAAGTTTGTCTTTAAATTAATATTTTACTTTATATTCACCACGTCTTCTAGAATCTGATGCACCATATATACCTTCATTTCTATCTTTTACAATTGCATGAATAGACCCATATAATAACTTAGATTTATCTTGAACTACAGAATAATTGTTTCCATCATCAATAATTTGACTTATTATCTCTGGTGAAATCATCTTTTCAGATAAAACCTCATTTTCTTCATCAAATAAAAATCTATTCATTTCTACAGCATCTTCTAAATCAATATTATCTCTTAAATTAGCATTAATTACTTGTGCTAAAACTTGTGGTATTGAATTAGCCCCCGGACTACCAATCCCCATAATATAGTCATCTTCTTTTGTAATTATTGCTGGAGATATAAAAGTCCTAGATTGTTTTTCCGGAGCATAGCTATTTATTGAATTTTCATTTTCATTGAAGTTAGCCGATGAATTATTTAAGAAAAATCCACCTACATATTTCTTACTTCCAAATAATTCACCTAATGTATTTGTACAAGAAACAACCATACCATCTTTATCTATAACAACAAAAGATGTTGTATCTTTACTTTCACTATCTTTTTGATAGATATTATCATATTTATTATATATGTATTTTGCATATTTCTTAGTCGCTAACTTTTGATAATCTTTATCTTTTTCTGCAAATGCTGGATCTGATATATTAGCTTGTCTGCTTGTATAAGCTATATTAGTTATATCGTGCATATCTTCTATATATTTTACTGGATTTTCTTCAAAACTAGGAACATCCATATATTCTATCATATTTAAAATCTGTATTAATGTAATTCCACTAAATGGCGGTGGTGCAGTTACTATATCATATCCATTAAAAGATCCTTTTATCGTTTCTTGCTCTTTTACATCATAATTTTGTAAATCTTCCTTTGTCACATATCCTTCTTTGATTAACTCTTGTGCTATAACTCCATAATAAAATGCTTTTGACCCATTTTCTTTAATTTGAATTAAAGTTTGTGCCAAATCTTCTTGTATAACAGTATCTCCTATTGATTTTGGTTTACCTTTTGATGAATAGAACTGTGAATATTTTTCTAAACTCGAATCTTGACTAAGTTTATAATATAAATTTTCATTCATTTTAAAACCATTTTGAGCTAAATCAATAGAATATTGTATTAAATCACTCATATTTAATTTTCCATGTTTACTTTGAATTTCCTCTATACCTTTTACTAATCCTGGTGTTCCTATTGTACTTTTTCGTGTATCAGAATTTATTAATGCCTTTTCTCTATAATTATAAAATTTATAATCTTTAGTTTCAGGAAAATATATTAGCATACATCCTCCTCCGCCAATTCCAGAACTATATGGTTCTACAACCCCTAATACATAGGATATCGCGGCAGCTGCATCTATAGCATTTCCTCCGCTCTTTAAAACTTTCATTCCTACATCTACTGCAGTAGAATTAGAAGAGCTGATACCATAGGCTGAATCTATATTTTTATAATAAAAAGGTATAATATTTATTTTCAATACTATACCTAAGCATAAAAGGAGTACAATAGATAAGCAAATTACTTTTTTTCGCAAGTGTCTTTTCTCCTTTAATATTATATTTTAATTAATGCACTTTCTCCATTTTTGTTTCTTTATTTTCTTCTACTAAAGTCTGATTTTGTCTTGGTAGTGAATTATCATCTGTACTCATACTCAATAGTTTTTCGATAAATTCTTCACCTTGACCATGAATATTACCTACACCAAATAAAATTCTATCTTGTAATAATGGATATATTTTTTCTATTATTGTTTCTGGGTTTGCATATTCTAAATCAATATAATTTTTTACATTTGGAAATTTACCTTGTTCAAATGCTGTTTTTATAGGTTCTGTAACTTCTCCTATACCCACCAAAGTATGTGTTTGGATTTTAGGGAAAACATCTGAAACAAATATTTCTGTTCTATCTACTCTATCTTGTCTACAATTCATTATGACTATTGGATCAATTATATCATAACCCAACTCACCAACTCTTTCCCATATATTAACTGTAGATTGAGGGTCATTTGCAGCAAATCCATTTACAAAGATACAGTTTATATCTTTATCTTTTATTCTTGTAATTCTCATTGCACCTGGATCTGGGTGTGCATTTAACATACCTCTAAGGCAGATTTCTTCATCAATACCCAATGCTTGTCCTACAGCAAGAGATAATGATGCGTTATCTGGAAATATCATATAATCAAACTTATCAAGATATTTGTCTGTAATTTTAGAATTATCAGCAAGTATAACTTTTGTATTTCTTTCTTTAGCTATCTTTTCAAAATATTCAACATATGGCCCTGGAACAGTTATTAAATATCCATTATAAGGAATAGTTGCTCCAAAAGCCTGTGCAATTTGATCTAAAGTTGGTCCCATAACGTCTAAGTGGTCTTCTAATACATTAACTATTACAACTATATTGGCTTCCAACATTCTAAATTGAAATACCTTTTGATAATCAGGATTTACAGCCATACATTCACAGACTAAAGCTTCTGCTTCTAAGTCAGCTGCTCTTTGTAAAACTCTTAGCTGTTCTGATATATTGGGACCTTCTGGTCTTCTTACTATGATATCTTCATCATCTTGAAACCAATAAATCATTCTTGCTGCAGTCCCAGTTGTTTTTCCAACAGTTTTATATCCTGCTTCTGTCAAAATACTTGTTATTAGTCTAGTTACAGTAGATTTACCTCTAATCCCATTTATGTTTACCCTTATAGGTATTTTTTTTACATTTCTTTTTTGGGCTAATTGCTCCCTAATACCTAAAACCATTAATAACACTATACATATTAATATTATTATAAAAATAACTCATCCCTCCCTAATATCTTTATATTATTTATTTTATTATTCCCCTGTAATATAAAAATATTTTAAAAATATATTTAACTTGAAAAACAAATTTAATATACATCCATAAAATGGTGTTTTTTGTTTTTTATAACTTTATTTTATATTATTTTTTACAATTTTTCAATAAATTCTATTTTTTCTACAAAAAATAAATAATATCTATATCAATTATTATTTTATAGATTATCAATACAAAACTTGATATAAATTTATTTAAAAAAGACAAACATTTTAAATTAAGTGTTTGTCTTTTTTAACCTATCAGCATAGCAATAATTTTTTACTAGTCATCTAATTTTAAAACTGCCATGAATGCTTTTTGTGGTACTTCTACGTTTCCGATTTGTCTCATACGTTTTTTACCTTCTTTTTGTTTTTCAAGAAGTTTCTTCTTACGAGATATATCTCCACCATAACATTTAGCAAGTACGTCTTTTCTAAGAGCACTTATAGTTTCTCTAGCAATTATTTTATTTCCAACAGCTGCTTGTATTGGCACAGCAAATTGATGTCTTGGTATTTCATTTTTAAGTTTTTCACACATAGCTTTTCCTCTAGCATATGCTTTTGATTCATGTACTATAAAGCTAAGTGCATCGACTTGTTCTTTATTTATTAATATATCTAATTTAACTAGTGTAGATGGAACATATCCTTTCATTTCAAAGTCTAATGAACCGTATCCTCTAGTTCTAGATTTCAATGCATCGAAGAAGTCATATATAACCTCATTAAGTGGTAAATCGTAATGTAGCATAACTCTCTTAGGATCGATATATTCCATATTATGCATAGTTCCGCGTCTTTCTTGACATAATTCCATTACTATACCAACATAATCTTTAGGAACTATTATATCAGCTTTTACAATAGGTTCTTCTATCATTTTTATTTCTGATGGATCTGGTAAGTTAGTTGGATTTTGTATCATAACTACTTCACCAGTGTTCTTTGTTACTCTATATATAACAGATGGAGCTGTTGTAACTAAGTTTAAGTTGAATTCTCTTTCTAATCTTTCTTCTATTATTTCTAAGTGTAATAATCCTAAGAACCCACATCTAAAACCAAATCCTAAAGCTGCAGAAGTTTCAAGTTCGAATTCTAACGCCGCATCATTTACTTGTAATTTTTCTAGTGCATCTTTAACATTTTCATATTTTTCACCTTCACCTGGGTAAATACCACAGTAAACCATTGGTGTAGCTTTTTTGTATCCTGGAAGCGGCTCATCTGTAGGCCTTTTAGCATCTGTTATTGTATCTCCAACGTGACAGCTTCTTATATCTTTTATACTAGCTGCTATATATCCAACATCTCCAGCTTGAAGACTTTCAAGTTCAGTTGGATGTGGAGCCATAACACCTACTTCTGTAACTTCAAATTTCTTTTTAGTATTCATCATTTCGATTGTCATACCTTTTTTAACTTCACCTTCGAATACTCTAACATATGCTACAACACCTTTATAAGCATCATAATATGAGTCGAATATTAAAGCTTTTAATGGTTTTTCTATGTCACCTTCTGGAGCAGGTACATTATTTACGATATCTTCTAATACATCTTGTATATTTAAACCACTTTTAGCCGATACTAATGGAGCTTCACTCGCATCAAGACCTATAATATCTTCTATTTCCGCTTTTATTTCATCTGGTCTAGCACTTGGAAGATCTATTTTATTTATTACTGGTAATATTTCTAAGTCTTGGTCTAATGCTAAATATACGTTTGCTAATGTTTGTGCTTCTACACCTTGTGCCGCATCTACTACTAATAAAGCACCTTCACATGCAGCTAAACTTCTTGATACCTCATAGTTGAAATCGACATGTCCTGGTGTGTCAATTAAGTTTAAATAATATTCGTTTCCATCCTTAGCATTGTATTTTAATCTTATATTTTGTAGCTTAATAGTGATTCCTCTTTCTCTCTCTAAATCCATATTATCTAATAACTGGTTTTTCATCTCTCTATCACTAACTAAACCTGTATATTGAATTAATCTATCCGCTAAGGTAGACTTTCCATGGTCTATATGTGCAATAATACTAAAATTTCTAGTTCTACTTTGTTTATTGTCCACCTTTATTCCTCCTTATAATTAATATAAATTATTTTTATCATAGATTTTATTTTATAATATATCTGCTTTGATGTAAATATTAGTTGTAACAGAAAAATAAGACTTATTTTGAAATTAAGCCTTATTTTTTGTTTTCTATAATAATTATTATTTTATATTTTTATATTTAAATCAATATTTCTTAAAATTTTTTCTATACAATTTATATTTTTTTGTATAAATTCTATACCTTTATTTATTGTAGATTCTCTATTTAACATTTTATTCATATTATAATCTGTAAAAAATATACAGCCAATTGTTATATTAATCATAAAAATAACGGATAAAATTTTAAAGTTTCTTAACTTTTTATATTTATTTATTTTTTTATTTTTTCTATTATTTATTCTTTCATCTAATTTGCTCATATATACATCTTTCATTTATAATTTTATTTAATGTTATACTTTTAATTATTTTTTATATCTTGTTCTTTAAAATACCCATCTAATATTTCTGCTAAATATTTTGCACTTGCTTGAGCTTCAGCACTAGTAGTTCCATTACTTCCTACTTCTACTAACAATGCATTATCACAAATGCTTTGATTAAATCTACCGTAAGGCTTCATAACTACAGGCATTATTAAATCTGGATATTTCTTTTTAGCATACTCTGTTAAACTGTCAGCCAATTTTTTCACCTTTGTTACATCATCATTTCTAGCTCCGACAACAAAGAAAAATTTTGCTACTCTTTCCCCATTTATTGTAGTTGTATATTTATTATGAATATTATTCTTTACAGTTTCATTAGATATATCCAATCCATCTCTATGTAAGTCTATAGTTATATCTACATCATTATATTGATTCATTACTGATTTTATTGTTTGTGAACTTCGTTTATATGAATTATTATACGAAGGACTATCATGATAAGTAGTAGAATGTATTACTCCCCATCCTAAATTAGATAATTGGTTAGTAAGTAAACATCCAACTGACATAACTGAACGATCTTTGTCTTCTGAGTGATAATTTCCCTTTGGTGAATCAGAATAAGTCTCACAACTATGGCTATGGTATATTAAAATTTGTGGTTTATTGTTTGTAACCCTTAAATTTGAACTATATACGGCACTCTCTAGACTTATACCATTATTATCACTTTTTTTTGCAGTTGGTATATTATCTTCTCCTACATATACGTTTACAAACTGTTTACTTGTCTTTGTTTCTTTACTGGTTGTTGTTTGATCTTCATTCTGCTTATCCTTTGTATCTGTATCATCTTTTTCTATAACTTTAACTTCTGGATAAGAATATCTTATTAAATTAGTAAATAACCCATCTTTATTTAAAGCCAATGTGTTATTCGGTATTGTAAATAATAAAATGGCTATACTTACTACTTTAGCAAATTTATTATACATATTTCTCCTCCTTAGTTTTAACCCTTTAAACCCTTCCTGGATGAAGGGATCTATTTAATCCTTCGCTTATTATTATCGCTAAGTTCTCTATTGTTTCATCTATATCTTTTGGGGTTACAATTAAATTTTTATCGTATGGATCTAAAGAATCTTTGATTAATTGATATTTTTCTTCTTCTTTTAATTTTGTAAGCATTTTATAAAACTCACTATTTTCTTGAGATACTTCTATTAAATTATCAATTGCTAAATCTAGCACGTCTATTGTAAGTGTAGCTGCATCTACTACTGTAGGAACACCTATAGCAATTACATCAACACCTAAATAAGATTTATCTAGTGCTTTTCTTTTATTTCCTACCCCTCCTCCTGGTGCTATTCCTCCTGTTGATATCTGAATTGTTGAATTTACTCTGTCCATCTTCCTAGAGGCCAAAGCATCAATTGCAACAACTCTATCCGGTTTTATTTTATCTACTATAGATTTTACTATTTCTACAGTTTCAATCCCTGTTATACCCATAACTCCAGGACTAAGTGCTGCTACTTCTGAAAAATCATCATCATAATCTTTATTGTAATTTTTAAAAATATGACGGGTTACAAGTGTTTTTGATACAGCTCTAGGTCCTAATGCATCTGATGTGATATTCCAGTTTCCAAGTCCTATTATCAAAGTTTTTTTAGATTGATCAGTTCCAAAGATTTCAATCAATTCATCTTTTAGATAATTTATAACCTTCTCTCTTGAATCATCATCGTCGAATTTCATCAAATCACTTTCTAAAGTTATATACTTTCCTATTTCTTTATTCATTATTTTTGAACCAATTTCATTTATGATTTCTACTGTAGTAATAGTACAATCTTCTAATTCTTTTGTATCCACTACAACTCCATCAAGCGCTGTCGACTGCTCTTCACATATTTCTGTTGCTTCAAGTGCTAAATCTGTTCTTATACTTATCATAAAAACCTCCAAATGTTATTATCTTATTGAACAATATTTTATTAGTATTTTATAAACAGAATTTTAGGTTACTTTTCTGTTTTTGACTTTGATTATAATTATTAACTCTTTTACGATTTTTAAACATAAATTAAATAAAACTTAAATTAAATTAAAAGTATTGAATATTAATACTTGATTTTTATTTTTATTTCTGTTAAAATCAAATATGTTGACGATGAGAATAATAAATTTTACGGGAGGTGAACAGATTGGCAAATATAAAATCTGCTAAAAAGAGAATAAAAGTTATCGATAAGAAAACTGCTTTAAACAGAGTAAGAAAATCACAAGTTAAAACAGCTATAAGAAGATTCGAAGAAGCTGTTAACGCTGGTAACGTAGAAGAAGCTACTCAAAGATTCCAATTCGCTCAAAAGAAAATATCTCAAGTTGCTTCTAAAGGAACTATACACAAAAACGCTGCTGCTAGAAAAGTAGCTAAATTAGCTCAAAAATTAAACTCTATGAACGCTTAATAAGAAGTTTAATTTGTGCATAAATTGGCCCTTGATTAATTTCAAGGGTTTTTTATTTTTTCTAATTTAAATTACAATCAAAAAAGTCTTCCCTATTTATTAGGAAGACTTTAACTTACTCTTCTCTGACAATACTTACTTACTAACATTTCTATAGCAAGCGTATCTCTCATAAGACCTTTTTTAATTTTATAATCACTTTCTAGAATGTAGTTTAACATATCTATTATCATAGATTCTGTAAAGTTTCTACTTATTTTTATAGATTTATTTACTATAAATAAAGATAGTTTTAATTTGTCTGATATTGCCTTATTATTTAAACCTTTGTTTAATAATTCTTTTACTTGAAGTACTATTTTAAATTGTCTATTTATCATAGCAAATATACCTAAAACAGACTCTCCTTCGTTTATCATATCATTTAATATCTTTATAGCATTTTGTGAATTTTTATCGCCAATATAATCTATTAGTTTAAAAATATCATTTTCTATTTTCTTTTGCGAAAGCCTATCTATTATTTCATTCGTTACTTTTGTATCTGAACCTGCGAAAGAACTTATTTTTCTTATTTCATTATCTATATCTGATAGAGTATATTCATTATTTTTATCCTTATATCCAGTTGATTCTATAAAGTACATAATTTGAGCATTATCTATCATTGTGTTATTTTTTTCAAATTTCTTTTTAGTCCATTTAAACAGTTCCATATCAGATATTTTTTCACAGTTATAGGCAATTCCATTTTTGCTTATTGTGTTTACTATGCTTTTTCTTTTATCTACTTCTCCATATACAGCAAAAACTAAAATAGTTGTGTCCGGAATATTTTCCAAATGACTTGCAAATGTCTTTTCATCTTTGTCTGAGAAATTCTTTTTCTTAGACTTTGTAAGTAATTCAAAATCCTTTACTATTACTATTTTCCTTTCGTCCATAAATGGAAGTGTTTCTATAGAACTAAGAAGTTGATCTAGTGTAGTTTCTTTTCCGTCTATTGTTTCTAAATTGAAATCTATCATACTTTCATTTAAAGATTCTCTAAATAATTTTATAGCATTATCTATTAAATAATGTTCTTTACCATATAATAGATAAATTTTTTCAAAGTTTTTATCTTTTATATTATAGACAATATCCTTGTATTTCATTTTCTTGCTCCTTCATAGTTTTAATTTCTTTGTATATCATGTAAGAGAAAATTAAAACATAATAAATTATTACATATATTATATTAGGATTCTCAACTTGTATATATCCAATTTCTATCTTGCTTATTTTGTCCAATATATAATATACCATATTAATAAGGTTTTTGTTTATATAAACTATAACTTTTGTAATATTTAAGTTAATTTCAAATAATAAAATACTAAAAATACTTAAATTCATGATAATTCCTATAAACGGTATTATCACTATATTGCCTAAAATAGATAAAAGTGCAATTCCTCCAAATACATAGTAAACTATCGGCATAGTTAATATATTAGCTGCTATAGTCATTGATATGATATTAAATTTTAATTTTTTTATTATTATTTTATTAAAATACAATATAGACAGTGTTGCCAAAAATGACAACTGAAAACTAATATTATACATAGTGTATGGATTATTTATAATTAATACACTAGCAATTAATGATAATGTTGTTATTCCATCTCTTTTTTTAAATAAAAATACAGCTAAGTACATAATTATGACGAAAAATATCGCTCTTATTATGGAAGGAGAAAATCCTACCATTATACTGTATAAGAACATAATTGCTATTAAGATACATAGCTTATATATTTTATTTATACCTCTTATAATATAAGCTATTAATACACATATTATCCCTGTATGAAGCCCTGATATTGCGATTACATGGCTTGTACCTGTTCTTGAAAACATCTCACTCTCTTCTTCTGTTAAATCATCTTTTATTCCAAGTAAACATGAATTTATAAAATTAGATGAATCTTTATATAGATATCTAAATGTATCTCTCATATATATTTTAAATTTTCCTATATATGTGTAAAACTTATTTTTCCCAATTACTTTAAAATAATTTGAATTAATTAATCCCTTATATCCACAACTCTTTATATATCGTCCATAATCAAAATCATCAAAACCTAATTTATCTAAATCTTTTAAATTTCCTTCTACTTTTACAATTTGTCCTATTTTAATATCATACTTTCTTTTATAGTCATTTATCAAGTATCCATCTATTATATATTGTGTATACTTATCTTTTTCCTTTTTATCTTTTACAACTCCGCTTATAGTTATATCTATATCCGAGTTTATATTATCTAGTTCTTTTCCTAATGTAATAAAAAATCCCAGAATTAAAATTATTATAAATATCAATAATAACGGTCTTCTCAAAATATCCCTCCTAAAATCTAATTTTCTCTATTATTGACCTTAATTTCTAAATCTAGTCCTATATTAAAAAAATAAGGTATGCCAAAACTGACATACCTTACTTTAATTATATGTATTTATTATTTTAATTCATTTTTTATAACTTCAGCTATTCTCTTTATTCCTATTACTATTCTTTCTTCATCCATATTTGAATAATTTAATCTAAAGTTGTTAGTTTTAGTTCTTCCCGGATAGAAAGCAACCCCTGGAACATATGCTACATTATTATCTACACATTTTTTCATCATTTCAGTAGTATTTATACTTTCAGGTACTGTAACCCACATAAATAATCCACCTTCTGGATGAGTCCATTTAACTCCTTCTGGGAATTCTTCTTCTATTGTTTTTAACATTAAGTCTCTACGCTTTTTATAAAGAGCTCTTATTTCTAAAACATGTGCATCTACATCACATTCATCTAAATATCTACTAACTTCTAATTGAGATATTGTTGATGTTTGTAAATCACCATCTTCTTTACATCTTATATATTTAGCTAATATTTCTGGTGATGCGCATACCCATCCAAGTCTATATCCTGGACATAATATTTTTGAGAATGTTCCTAAATATACAACATAACCTTCTTTATCAAAAGATTTTAATGAAGGTAAAAATTCTCCTTCATATCTTAATTCACCATATGGGTTATCTTCTAAAGCTACTACTTTATATTTAGTTATTAATTCAACGAATTTTTTACGTTTTTCAAGTGGCCAAGTTCTACCTGTTGGATTTTGAAAATCTGGTATAACATATATCATTTTTACTCTATCAGTAGTTTGTAAAACTTTTTCTAAAGCTTCCATATTCATACCATCTTCATCAGTTTCAACTTCTATATATTTTGGTCCATATCCATTAAATGCATTTAAAGCACCTAAATATGTAGGACTTTCACATAATATTACGTCCCCTTCATCTATAAATATTTTACCAGAAAACTCTAATGCTTGTTGTGAACCGCTAGTTACTAGTATATCATCAGCAGCTACATTTGTTTTTTGTTTTGCATTCATCCTATCAGCTATTTGTTGTCTGAATTTTGGGAAACCTTGAGCCGAAGAATATTGAAGTGCTACAGTTCCTACTTCATCTAAAACTTCATTAGCCATTCTTTTCATATCTTCTACTGGAAATAATTCTGGTGCAGGTAGTCCCCCTGCAAAAGATATTACTTCTGGTTTAGCAGTTAATGCTAATATATCACTTATTTCAGATCCCCCTTCTACCATCATACGTTTTGCATATTTTACTTCTTTCATATTATCACCCCAGTTATTTTTTGTTCATGAATATATTGTATACTTATTTTCAGAATAGTCTATTATATCAAAAAAATTTTATATAAAAATTGACATTTCTAAGCTTTTTTTTACATAAAATCAAAAATAGCGCCAACCTTAAAGATTAGACGCTATTTTAAAAATTTAAACTTAAACAAGTTCATCTATATAATTTATTCTTTTTTCAAATAAAACATTTAGTAATTCTTTTTGAGTATTAATTAAACTAGATTCATCAATTTCATTTAACATGAAGATTTCATCTGTATTTAAATATGAAAATGCAAGTTGTGTTATAGAATTTATATCTAGTTCTATATCATAATCTTCTTCAACTCTTTGTATTTTTATTTTATTATCACATACAGATATTTTAAATACAGAGTTATTTTGCTTTATATATTTATCTATAACTTTTATTTTTATATATTTATTATTTATTTTTTGTGTATCTATATTGCAGGAATTTAAACTTTCAATATATTTTTCAAAGTTTATAACTCTCCCAGCCATAAATGGTATTAGCTTTATTTCACAAGTTTTTAAATTAGCAATTATTAGTTTAATTTTATCATCTACAGGTGCATTTATAACTGTTTTTTTACACTGTGTATTATGATTATATATATAGGCTAACATAGATTTTAAAGAAGAAATATTGTTGTATATTAATTCTCTTACAAAGAATGTATCTCCTTGAATATAATATGCTATATAACTATTGTTTTCTTCATCAATATATATATATCCACTTTCAGAACTTACTTCTTTTATAAATCTATTAAAATAAGCTTCATCTCTAACTGCATATCCATTTAAAGACTCCATTGCTTTAGTATAAATTCTTGATAAAGTTTCTGCATCTTCAAACGTAGCCTTTCTAAGTTTAGATGATAATCTAAATCCTAAAAGTTCATCAGTTCTAAGATTATATTGAATTTGGTCATAACAGTGATCAAATCCGTATCTTTTATACAGTCTATAATCTATAGCCATTAAAAGAGATACTATTTCTCCATTTTTGTATAACTCTTCTAATGTATAAGCCATTAAATGTTTCATATAACCAAGCCCTCTAACTTCTGGTTTTGATGAAACTCCGACTACATAAGATACATCGTATTTATTATCTCTAAGGTCTATCGTATACTTATTTAATTGAAGTGCAGATAAAACCTCGTCGTTTTCTTCTATTATAATAGTATTATTTTCATCATACACATTTTCAAAATAATACTTTACAAAATCTTCTCCATCCTCAAAACAATAATTCCAAACAGAAACTACTTGCTCTTTATCAATTGGCTTAGCATATCTAATATTCAATTAGTTAGCCTCCCTAACTGTGTATTTTTCAACAAATTTACAAGGATGGTAAGATAATTTAGCTTTTCTAAGTCCTTCTATTCCCATATCTTCTTCTCTGTTTACAAATTCTACATCTGGGAATTCGTGAACTAAAAATTGTTGATTTATATAAGGATATAATCCTCTTATTTCTGGATTAGCTTTTTCTATGTGGATTAATGCCATATTGTTGTTTAATAATTCTCCCATAGTAAATGCTTCTAATTTTCCATCTATATAAATTCCAGCTATTTTTAATCTATCGCATACTTCATCGTAATGAGCGAATAATTTTTCGATACCTAATCTTTCGTCATCTACGCCTTCTTCAATATTGTTATTTTCTTCTTTATTTACTGTCCAATCATCTAATAATTGTCTGCAGTCATCAAAATCAGCTTTTCCAAGAAGTCTATATTCAAATCTTCCTTCATATTCACTTAAGAAATAGTTTATATGATTTCTCTTCTTGCTATTTTTTCTTCCTTTTAATGTTCTTAATATTTCTCCATCATAAACATAATCGAATATGTCTCTTTCTGCTACATATTCAAATCTATCACCATATTGTTCTTTTAGATAATCTACAACTTCTTCAGTTATTCCTCTAAAGTAAAGTTTTTCTTCTATTTCTTTAAAGTAATCTAATACAAAATCTATAACTTTTGGTAAATCTTCTTTTTTAGCAAGAGGTAATATAGAGAATACTTCTCCTTCATATTCTCCAACTAAAACTGCAAAATTATCTCCTATATGGTATGCAGTTTTATATGCATGTTGCCACATATAAAGTGTATTGAAGTTGTATTCACATGCTTCATAATCTACTAAATCAAAGTATGGATTTAATATTTCTCTATCTTCTATAGTTATTTCCTTAAATTGAGGCTTTAAACTATTTTTTCCTTGTTGTATTATTTGTTCAAAAAGATTAATACTTTCTCTTTCTTCTGTTATTAACATAAATTCCTCCTATAATTAAAGAAAATCTCTATTTTTTGTATTCTAGATTGATTTTCCTGCACTATACCTAATTAAGTGCATTTATATTACACAATAAATTTTCTTTATTAATTGATTTATTTAAATATTTTTAAAGAAAATTTTTACATTTATTGTATTCTTTTCTATTTCAATGTCAAAACTATTATTATATTTATTTCAATATTCTATTTTACCCAAGATAATATCTAATAAACATGTATTTTAATGGAGTGATTGTAACTTGAATAAAAAATTATTAATTTTTTCAATTATTATAATAGCACTTTTAACTGGTTGTGACAAAAATAAAGATTTTTGCATCCATGTAATAGATGTCGGCCAAGCTGACTCTATTTTAATTACAACACCATCTAACAAAAATATGTTAATCGATGGTGGTGATGAAGATAGTGCTAAAATCATAAAATCATATTTAAAAAATAAAAAAGTAAAAAATTTAGATGTAGTTATAGCTACACACCCTGACAGTGACCATATTGGCAGCTTAGACTATATAATTGATAATTTTGATGTAGAAAAAATTTATATGCCTAATCAAACCACTGACAGTGAATGCTACATCAACTTAATTGATTCTTGTAATAAAAAAAATTTAAAAGTAAATTATCTGTCAAAAGACGATTCTTTCAACCTAGACGATTCCACAAATATATATGTATTAAGTCCAAGTTATATAACAGATAATAATAATTCAAATTCCATTGTACTAAATATTTCGTATAAAAACAATAACTTTTTATTTACTGGTGATTGTGAGGAAAGTAATGAAATGGATATGATTAATTCGTATAACCTAGAAGATATCGATTTCCTAAAAGTAGCCCATCATGGAAGTTACACAGCTAGCTCTTTAGCTTTTTTAGAAGAAACTACACCTGATATTGCTGTAATTTCGTGTGGATATAAAAATAGTTATGGGCATCCCCATAAATCAACTTTAGATAACTTAGAATCTGTAGATGCGAAAATTTTTAGAACCGATCAAAACGGAAGTATGCAGTTTTATTCAGATGGAGAAAAAATTTATTCTAAAGTTAAATATAAAGAATATAAATGAAAATAGGAGCACACTAAAAATGCTCCCTTTTTTTATAAATTTAAAATGAGGATAAATTCCTATAACTTATAAAAATTATCTCTTTTAACCTTTTATATCTTTAAAACTTCTCCTGGATAAATCAAGTTTGGATTTGTTATATCATTTTTTTGAATTAACTCTTTATAATCAACATCTAGTTTTCTTGATATTCCTAATAAAGTATCTCCTTTTTGAACTGTATACATAGTATTGAAATTATATCCTCTTGTACTTGAATTTATTGATGTTTCTATTTTTAAAATTTGACCTGGATAAATTAAATTCGGATTTGTTATATTATTTAAAAGTGCTATTTTATCTGCTGTAGTATTAAATTTTTTTGCTATTGAAGTAAGTGTATCTCCACTTTGTACTATATAAGTTTTTATATAATGTCTGCTTGATGGTGCGGATAAATTGCCTCTTGAATTTGTAGGTATTTTTAATATTTCACCTACATATATTAGATTTGGATTTTGTAAATCATTTAACTCTGCTATTGCTTGAACTGTAGTATCAAATTTGATTGCAATTGATGTTAATGTGTCTCCACTTTGTACTATATAAGTTGTAGTAAATACTTTCTTTCTCTTTATTATACTTCTATTACCTGGATATATTTTCAATACTTCTCCTACATATATCAAATTTGGATTTACTATAGAATTTGTCACTGTAATCTCATGAACTGTAGTATCATATTTTTGAGCTATTGAAGTTAGTGTGTCCCCTTCTTGAACTGTGTAATATATAACTCCACTTTGTGTAGATGGTTCTTGTCTTGTTCCTGGAATTCGTTGTGGTTGTTTTTGTTCTTTTGGAATATCTTCTCTATCATCTAAAAACATTCCATCATAAACTAAGTCTAAGTCTGTACTTGCATTTATTCCTCTTACTCTACCTGTATCTGAATATTGCCATGCAACGTATTTATTTCCCCAAATAGGATTTGGTGATGGTCCCCCTTCTGATAATTGTGCTATCCATAAAGGATATTCAGAAAGTCCAAGACCTTCATATAAATTATATTGTGCAAAATTAGTATATGTGTAAACTGCTACATCTAATCCACTATAATTTCTTACTTCTTCTAAAAATTCTATTGCTTGACGTGTTACTTCATAATTATCAAGCCCACCTGTTTGTTCTAAATCAAGAACTAATTTTAAATCTGAATCCAATCCTCTTATAGTATCTACAAAATATCTAGCTTGTTCACTTGGTGTTGGTGATGAGCCTGGGTTAAAAAAATGATAAAATCCTACTTTTATTCCATTTTCTTTTGCTCCATTATAAAATTCATGTAAATATGGGTCTCTATAAAAAGTTCCTTCTGAAGCTTGTATTATAGCAACCTCTATACCAGCATCTCTAACTTCTCTCCAGTTTATATAACCAGACCAATTACTTACGTCTATTCCTCTATAGCTAGCCATATTACCCCCCCTAAATTATATTGACTTTAAATAAGCGTTTATTTATTATATTCAATCAAATATTTTTAGTGATTTAAAAAAAGAAACAAATGTTTTTCTCATTTGTTTCTTTTTCTTTATTATTATCTTTCTAGTAATTCCCTTACTACTACAGATGCTATTGTAAGACCACCCACTGAAGGTACGAAAGATATACTACCTGGTGTTACTTTTCTTCCGTTCATTATTCTTTCTTGTAATTCTCTTGGTTGTTCTGTTGAGTAAACTACTTTTAATTTTTTAATTCTTCTATCTTTAAGCTCTCTTCTAAGAACTTTTGCAAGTGGACAAGTATGTGTTTTGTAGATATCTGTTACTACAATTTTAGTTGGGTCTAATTTATTACCCATTCCCATAGAACTTATTATGTTAAATCCTTTTTCTTTACATGTTTCTATAAGTTTTATTTTTGAAGTAACCATATCTATAGCATCTACAACATAATCGTAATCTTCTGTTAATATTTCATCACTTGTTTCTGCATTGTATAATTTTTTAATTGCTTTTATATTTAAATCTGGGTTTATATCTAAAAGTCTTTCTTTCATAACATCTACTTTAAGTCTTCCAATTGTAGAATGTAGTGCTGGTATTTGTCTATTTATATTAGTTATATCAACATCATCGAAATCAACTATAGTTATATTTCCAACTCCTGCTCTTACTAAAGCTTCACAAGCGAAACTTCCAACTCCTCCAACTCCGAATACTATAACATTTGCATCTTTTAATTTATCTAGTCCTTCTTGTCCAACAATAAGGCCAGTTCTCATTTTAAAATCTTTTTTCATAGTTTTTCTCCTAAAATTTTTTTCTTGAACTATTATAATTTAATTTTCACTTTTTTTAAAGATATATTCTAACAAAAAAAAGAGATATTGCAAATTTAATTTTAAAGTTAAACTTTGTAAGTTCAATATCTCCCCTTTATTTAAATATAAATTATATATTTTTAATATAATGGATAATTGTAATAATCTAAACCTCCATTTAAACTATATACCCTTCTAAATCCATTAATCATTAATACTTTTCCTACACTTACACTTTGTACCCCATATTGACAATATAAAAGAATATTGCCGTTTCTATATGGTTGAATTTCATTTATTCTATCTAATATTTGATTAGTTGGTATATTAATAGCATTTGGTAAGTGTCCTCTTGTATAATCATAATAATCTCGCAAATCTATTATCAAACTAAATTGATTTCTAGCCAACATCTGTTGTACTTGATTTGCACTTATTGTATTTACTGCCATAAATACCCCTTCTTTCTTTTTAGCACTTAGAAAATTTTAAGTATATTTAATTTTCTTGAAATGCACCTATGGAAATTATAATAAAATTTTTAAATTTTATAGTTTATCATATTCTATATTTTGATAAATTGTTACAATTAATTACTTTATCCACCTGTTTTTTACATATTTTAGTATTATAATTTCTTTACATAAAAGGATATCAATTTATAGTAAATCTAATTTCTTTGTTTTATTATATATTTGGTATTTGCCAATCGATTGGAGCTTTGCCTAAGCCTTGTAATATCTCATTTATTTTTGAGAAATGTTTACATCCAAAGAATCCTCTATATGCTGAAAGTGGACTTGGATGTGCAGACTCTAAAACATAATGTCTACTAGTATCAATTAACGATTTTTTACGTCTTGCATTTCCACCCCATAAAACAAATATTACCGGTTCTTCTCTTGTATTTAATAATTTTATAATATTATCGGTAAATATTTCCCAGCCAATATTTTGATGAGAATTTGCTTCATGTGCTCTAACTGTCAATGCAGTGTTTAATAGCAAAACACCTTGATCTGCCCATGGTATTAAATAACCATTATTAGGTATGTAACAGTCTAAATCTTCATGTAATTCTTTATATATATTCAAAAGTGATGGTGGTATTTTCACACCTTTTTGAACTGAAAATGCCAATCCATGTGCTTGATTTTCTCCGTGATATGGATCCTGACCTAAGATTAAAACTTTAGTATCCTTAAAAGAAGTGTGTTTTAATGCTTCGAATATATTATACATATTTGGATATATAACTTTACTAGAGTATTCTTGTTTTAAGAATTCTCTAAGATTTTGATAATATTCTTTTTGGAATTCATCTTTTAATAATTCATCCCAATCATTATTTAGTTTAACCATTATAAAAACTCCTCTTCATTTTTTCTTCTTATGTTATAATTAAATATAACATAAGAAGAAAATTATTTAAAGGAGGCATTATGAATAAGAAAAAATCTACCTTTTTAATAATAGCAATTATAGCTATTTGTTTTTTTATCTACATATTTATGGGCAACTTTAATAAAGGAGATTATAGTCAAACTTACTACGACTTAAACACTGTAAGCAATATAACTTTATATAATGTAAAAGAATCTGATTCAAAAGAGATTTTAGACGAATGCGGAAAAATCTTGTTGGATATTGATAATACCATGTCGAAAACAAGGGATTATAGTGATGTTACTAAAATAAATCAAAATGCGGGAAAAGGATATGTAAATATATCTGATAAAACTTTTGAAGTAATAAAAACTGCTCTTCATTTTTCAGATATATCTGATGGTGTATTTGATATTTCTATAGGACCTGTTGTAGACTTATGGGGAATAGGCACTGACAATGCTAGAGTTCCTGATAAAAACGAAATAAAAGATAAATTATCTCTTGTAAATTACAAAGATATTTCAATTGATGAAAAAAATAATTCAGTAAAATTAAATAAAAAAGGTATGGAAATTGACTTAGGTGGTATAGCAAAAGGATATGCAGCTGACCAAATTGTAAAATATTTAAAATCTAAAGATGTAGAAAGTGCAATAATAAATCTTGGAGGGAATGTATTTATTTTAGGTGAAAAAGAAAAAAATACACCATTTAAAGTTGGAATCCAAGACCCTACAAGCGAAGATGGTTCTTCAATTGGAAATATAGCTGTTTCAAATAAATCTGTTGTCACATCTGGTATATATGAAAGATATTTAGAAAAAGATGGAATTATATATCATCATATGATAGATCCATCAACTGGTTATCCATTTGAAAATAACTTAAGTAGTGTTACTATTATATCATCATCATCTATTGTTGGCGATGGACTATCAACTACTACTTTTGGACTTGGTCTACAAAAGGGAATGAAATTAATAGAAAGTCTAGATAATACTGATGCGATATTTATAACTAAAGATAAAGATAAAGTACCATCTTGTGGAGCTTTAACATATATGAGGGAAAATTTAAAAGTTAAGTTAGAAGATTTATATACTCTTATGATTATTCTTAGTGATAATTATGCAACAAATATGTTGATTGATAAATTGGGCATAGATAATATTAATAAAACGATAAAAAATATAGGCTTAAGAAATACAGTTCTTAATCGAAAAATGTTTGATGATAAAAAAGCATCATTAGGTCTAGAAAATTATATAAGTGCAGAAGATATATCTATTTTACTAGAAAAGATGTATCATAAAAATTTGATTAATAAAAAATCAAGTGAAGAAATGATAAACATCTTGAAAAATCAAAGATTAAATGGAAAAATACCATTTTTTCTACAAAGCATAAAACCAAAAATTGAAATTGCCCATAAAACGGGCGAAGATACAAACATAAGTCATGATGTGGGTATAGTTTTTTCAAAGGAACCATTTATATTATGTTTTTGTGGAAATAATGTGGATGTACCTCACTATGAAAGACTTATACAAGATATGACTTACGATTTATATAAATATAATATAAAAGAGTAAAATACTTCATTAAATAATATGTGTATTTATTTAAAACTAGAAAATATTTTGGAGGAAATAAATGAAGATAGTAGATTTTCACTGTGATACCATATCACAATTATATGACTTAAAACAAAGTGGAGAAAATATAAATTTAAAAGAAAATAAATTACATTTAGACTTAAATAAAATGAAAAAAAGCGACTATATGTTACAAGTTTTTGCATCTTACGTTGATTTGGGAAGTAATAATAAACCTTTAGAATCTTGTTTAAGTTATATAGATTTACTTTATAAGGAAGTTGAAAAAAATAAAAATGAGATTGGTATAGTTTATAATTATGAAGATATATTGAAAAATATTGAAAATAAAAAAATGTCAGCATTACTATCCATAGAAGAGGGCGGCGTTTGTAAAGGTAATTTATCACTTCTTAGAAACTTTTATCGTCTTGGAGTTAGAATGATGACCTTAACTTGGAATTATGAAAATGAGTTAGCTTATCCCAACGGCTATTTTTATGATGAAGAAAATAACTCAAGAAAAGGTCTTAAGGAAAAAGGCTTTGAGTTTATTGATGAAATGGAAAGATTGGGTATGATTATAGATGTGTCACATTTATCAGACGATGGCATTTATGATGTTTATAATAATACGAAAAATCCATTTATAGCAAGTCATTCAAATGCTAGAAGTCTATGTTCTCATCAAAGAAATTTAACTGATGATATGATTAAAAAAATTGGTCATAGGGGTGGTCTTATAGGCGTTAATTTTTATTCCTCATTTTTAAATAACAATTATAAATCAAATGATATGAGTAAAATTGAGGATATTATAGATCATATGAAATATATAGCCAATATGGGTGGAATAGACTCAGTTGGTATAGGAAGTGATTTTGATGGCATAGATTGTCCTCTTGAATTTGAAAGTGCTGAAAATATGCAACTTATATATAATAGTATGAAAAAAAGTGGATTTAAAGAAGAAGACATAGAAAAAATATTTTATAAAAATGCAATGAGATTATTTAAAGAATTATTATAATTTGAAAGAACCTGTGAATAAACTTTTTATAACAGGTTCTTTTTATATAGAAAAATTTTTGATAAATAAATCATAAGTATAAATTTACCTATACAATTTGACTAAAAAATTAGAAAATATTATATAATTATAAATATATAAAAAATGAAACTTTAGAAAAGGTGATTAAATGAAATATTTATTCAAAGAAGTGAATTTAAACAAGAAGAAAGAAAAGATAATTAATATATATGAAAATATAATAAAAAAAAATAACTATAGAAGCAAGAATATCCTTTTTCTTGTACCAAATAGTATAATTAAATTAAATTATATGAGAGATATAAATCTTCCTTTTAGTGAAGAGCTAAAAATAACTACATATAGTCACTTTGTTCAAAGTGAGTTAATAAAATATTGGCCTATAGTAGTTAAAAATTGTAATCAAATAAAAAAAGACAAAATAAGCCCTTCTTTTATTTCTCCAAGTTTAAGTGAATATATAATAAAATCTTATGTAAAAAAAATGAGAGAAGAAGAAAATTATTTTGAAGATATAGTGGGTACTGATAAAAGCATTTGCAGAAATATTATGGATAATTTAAGTAAAGCTTGTTTTAATAATTTTGATATAAATAGTATAGGAGAAAAAATATACGATACTAAAAAAAATAGAAATGATTTAAATAGATACTCATACAGTCAAATGCAAGAAATAATTGATTATTATGTTGAAACATTATTTTTGGAAGGTATAATTGATAATTCTTTATCCATATATTTATATAATAATTTTTTATTAAATAATAAAGATTACAAAGAAAAATTGAAAAAAGAGTATAAATATTTAATAGTGGATAGCTTAGAAAATAGCAGTGTAAGTGAAGGTAATTTAATTGATGAGTTAATGCAATCTGTGGAAGATGCTTATATTTTCTATGATAAAAGCAAGGATTATTCATCTTTTAAAAATGTGGATATAAAATATATTGAAGAAAATATATTAAAAAGACATTTCTCAGAACATAGCGAAGATAAATTTATATTTGATGAAATAAATATACAAACGCTTTATAAAGAAAAAAATAAAATTAATATTGATGAAAATTCTCATTTATATGATGAAATGATTGAAGCCGTTGGAAATAAAATTGAAGAGTTAATAAGAAGTGGTAAAAACTTAAAAGATATAGTTATAATTTCTCCAATAAATAACTCCATATTAGATTATAAAATATGTAATAAATTAAAAGAAAAAAATATAGAAATACAAAATACAAAAATGGATAGTAAGATAATAGATCATCCATATGCTAATGCTTTAGTTGTAGCTACTTGTATATTTTTAAATTTACAACATTTTATAAAAGAAGAAGAGTATATAAATTTTATTCA
>ERZ827528.363-NODE-363-length-57418-cov-12.536286_pt1 | contig 57418 bp, 56 predicted proteins | sample MGYA00519768_ERZ827528 | MGnify/ENA primary metagenome ERZ827528 (study PRJEB31778, sample SAMEA3449343) | human gut metagenome | biome: human gut; feature: human-associated habitat; material: faeces | place: United Kingdom | collected 2010/2012 ...
ATGTACAGAGTTATCACACACGGGAAAATGTGACCTGTAAGCAAAGCACAGTATTAACAGGGCTTCTACACAGCTATTCCATGTGAGGAATCTTATCCCGACCATGAAGCCGCTGGATTCCGACAAGAAGTCCGAAACGGCCGAGCCAAAGCCCACCGAGGCCGCGCCTACAGCGCCCGCAGTTGAGGAGAAGATCGACTTTTCCAACGTGCAGATCGAGCCGCTGTTTGCCGATTTCGTGGACTTTGACACGTTCAGCAAGTCCGATTTCCGCGCCGTGAAGGTCAAGGCGTGTGAGGCTGTGAAGAAGTCGAAGAAGCTCCTGAAGTTCACGCTCGATGACGGCACCGGCACGGACCGCGTGATTCTCTCCGGCATTCACGCCTATTACGAGCCGGAAGAGCTCGTGGGCAAGACCTGCATTGCCATCGTCAACCTCCCGCCGCGGCCCATGATGGGCATCGACTCCTGCGGCATGCTGATTTCCGCCGTGCACCACGAAAACGACGAGGAGCGGCTGCACCTGCTCATGGTCGATCCGCACATCCCGGCCGGCGCGAAGCTGTATTGATTTCTGCCGAAATTTGCTGCGCTTACGCCTGACAATTTGACAGCCATGAAGCCCGCTGATTGCGATCAGCGGGCTTTTTCTATTCTTCCGGCCATTACATGATAGAGGTACCCAGCAGGACTGTTATGGTAGAAAATGCGCAAACGCTGTGGTATACTTGTCGCAAGAATGTGTCGCAGAGAGGAGGGGCACATATGCAGCAGGCGGGCGCGGACAGCCGCCGCGAGAAAGCGCGGCCGGAAATGAAGAAGCGAAAAGTTTCCAATTTTCACACCGGGCTCTATGTATTTATGAGTTTTTTCTTCTTGGGCGGGACTGCTTTTTTTCATGGATTCTTACAAAGTATGTACCGAATGATCCTTCGCGCCCATATGATTTCGGCTTTTTCTGCGGCGTAATTTTTATTATAGTAGGTGTAGTAGGCTTTTGTGCATCTATCTACATGGTCTTGAAGGGGGCATTTTCAGCTGCATATATCGTAGATGCAGAAGGCATGACAACCTATTGGCAAAAAAACACATACCGGCTTTTGTGGACCGACTGTGTCGAGTTTGAGATCGTGCAGGTTCCGGTCAACTGGAGTACCTCGGCCGCGGTCGTATATTGTTCCACGCGCGTCCTCTCCCAGAAAGAAAAAGAGAATTTCTTCTGGTATCATAAGAACGATTTTGCGCACGTGCAGTATTTCCAGTACAGCGATGAGGCCGTTTTTCAGGAGTTTTTGCATTGCGTTCCGGAGCGGGCGCGCAATTATCTGGAAGCGAAAGCGCTTGTGCTGGGCCTTCCGGGGGAGTGAGGCCCTTTCCGTGCGGCGTATCCGGCGGATTCCACAAACAACGGTTGCGGCGCGGCCAGTTTTGCGGTATAATCAAACCAATTTGTGCCTGAGTGCGTGAAAGGAAACAATGTTATGGGTAACGACGCCAACGTCAGCAAACGCGACGGCTTTCGCAGCCGCGGCGGATTCATCATCGCCTGCATCGGCTCGGCCGTCGGCATGGGCAACATCTGGCGCTTTCCGACGCTGGTGTCCAAGTGGGGCGGCATGACCTTTCTGCTGCCGTATTTCCTGTTTGTCATTCTCATCGGCTCCACCGGTGTCATCGGCGAGTTCGCGCTCGGCCGCGCGGCCGGTGCGGGACCGGTCGACGCTTTCGGCATGTGCACCGAGGCGCGCTGGGGTAAGCGCCGTCCCGGCGAACTGGTCGGCTATATCCCGGTGCTCGGCTCTCTGGCGCTGGCCATCGGCTACACCTGCGTCATGGGCTGGATCTTTAAGTATACGTTCCTGGCGTTTGACGGCGGCCTGTCCGCCATGGGGCAGGACATGGACGCGATCGTCGGCAGCTTCAACGCCACCGCCAGCGCGTGGGGCGCGAATGTCTGGGTCGTTGTCGCGGTCGCGGTGAGCTTTGTCATCATGTCGTTTGGCATCGCAGGCGGCATTGAAAAGGCAAATAAGATCATGATGCCGATTCTGTTTTTGCTGTTTGTGGGTCTGGGTATCTACGTGGCCACGCTGCCCGGTGCATCGGGCGGCTATCGGTATATCTTCACCATCAAGCCCGCAGGCCTGCTTGACCCCTATGTCTGGATCTATGCGTTCGGTCAGGCGTTCTTCTCGCTGTCTGTTGCCGGCAACGGCAGCGTTATCTATGGCTCTTACCTCAGCAAGAGCGAGTGCATCCCGAGCTCGGCGCGCAATGTGGCGCTGTTTGATACGATCGCGGCGCTGCTTGCGGCGTTCGTCATCATTCCCGCCATGGCGGCGGGCGGCGCGCAGCTCGACGCCGGCGGCCCGGGCCTGATGTTCATCTACCTTGTCCATGTCATGAACGGCATGGCGGGCGGCCGCATCGTGGCGATGGTGTTTTTCGTCTGCGTGGCTTTCGCGGGCGTCACATCGATCATCAACCTCTATGAGGCGCCGGTCGCGTCCCTGCAGGAGCGGTTCGGCCTCAAGCGCGTGCCGGCCACGGCGGTGATCCACGTGATCGGTCTCGCCGTCGCGCTGTGCATTCAGGCCATCGTGTCGCAGTGGATGGACGTCGTGTCCATTTACATCTGCCCGTTGGGCGCGCTGCTCGCGGCGGTCATGTTCTTCTGGATCGGCGGCAAGAAGCTCGTGCTCGAGAGCGTCAACCTCGGCGCGCGCAGGCCCATCGGCGGCTGGTACTACCCGCTGTGCAAGTATGTCTACTGCGCGAGCGTGCTCGTGGCGCTCGTTGCCGGCGCGGCCCTCGGCGGCATCGGCTGAAACATGGATAAAGCTCGGCCCTCCGCAGATGCGGAGGGCCGTTTTTTGCTGTTTATTTTACGTTTTCACAAAACGCCGTCAGGATGGCGGCGGTCTGTTCACGCGTGGCGCTGCCCTGCGGGCTCAGCCAGGCAGTGCCATTGCTGTCGGTCGTACCGGAGATCAGCCCGAGCGCGACCGCGTCTGCCAGAGCATCCCGCGCCCAGTCGGATACGCCGCCGTTGTCCGGGAAGCGGCTCAGGTCCGCGGGCGTCCACGTGCGCGCCGGCTTCAGGACCCGGCTTGCATATTCCATGAGCAGAACGGCGAACTGCTCGCGTGTCACCGGGGCCTCGGGTGCGAAGGTTGTCTCACTCGTCCCGGCCACGACGCCGGCCTGATAGGCCCAGAGGACTGCGTCCTTGTACCAGTCCTGCGTCAGATCCGTAAATGGTGTGGTGCCGGTGGTCTTCGGTCCGCCCGCGAGATTATAGAGGGTCTGCACGACCTGCGCGCGTGTGGTCGTGTCCTTCGGGGCAAAGCGGCCGCCGCCGACGCCGGACATCAGGCCGCTGCGCACGCAGTAGTCAATACCCGGATGCGCCCAGTTGTCGGGCGCTGGGACGTCCGTCAGGTTCTTGCTGGAGCAGGGCGGCGCGGGGATGGCCTCTGTTCTCGTCGTGCCGCAGCGCGTGCACGTATAGCGCAGCACACCGTCGCCCGCGCAGCTCGCCTGTTTGACGACCGTTCCGCCGTCCCAGACGTGCTCGCCGCCGAGCGGGCGCAGGGGCTGGGTAACGGATGCGCCGCAGCCGCTGCACGTGTAGACGTTCCGGCCAAAGTCCGTGCACGTCAGCGCGACGTGCTCCGTGATCCGGTAATCATGCGTGTGGTCCGCGCGCAGCGACGCGCCGTACCGCAGGTCGAGGTCTACATTCGCCTGGATGCCGGGGATGCGGCCGCTGTTGCTGTTTTGCCATGTGCTGTAGCTGCCGCTGTAGCCGGTCTCGGCGGCCCAGACGGCGAGCCAGCGGTCCCACCGGTCATAGGCTGGGTCGTCCAGTGTGGTCGTCCACCAGTAGCGGTTGGCGTACACGCCGACCGAATAGCCCGCGGCCTGCAGCGTCTCGCAGAAGATGGTCGCGTGGCGCAGGACCTCGGCCTTCGTGCAGTTGGCGCGGATGCCGCTGTCCTCCAGGTCGAGGTACACCGGCAGCTGCGGGTGCTTGCCGTCAAGCAGACGCAGGGCGTGCGCGGCCTCACTGCGCGCTTCCTCGTCGGTCTGTGCGAGAGAGTACAGATATACACCGTACGGGATGCCGAGCCGCTCGCATGCGGCGGTGTTGACGGCCCACTTCGTGTCATCCTGCGCGGTCAGGTCACTGCCGCGGCCACAGCGGATGATGGCAAAGTCAATATACTGCGCCGTGGTGTCCCAGTCGATCACACCCTGATACTGGCTGACATCGATACCGGCGCCTGTGATCCGTTCGCCGGCGGAGAGCACATCAGGAGATGCAGTGTCCTCCGCCGGGAGCTGCGCGGCGGAGGCGCTGCCGGCCAGCAGCGCGCACAGAAGCAAAATGGAAAGCAGTCGTTTTCGCATGGTATTCCTCCGATCTGATGGTGATGGGCGTATGGCTTTGCTTCCCATTGTAAGGCCAAACGCCGGAAAAGGCAACCGCAGATGCAGGAAAGAAACACGGCGCTCTGCCGCAGCAGAGCGCCGTGTTCGATTAGAACATTTTGATATATGCGTCACGGTCGGGGCCGACGGAGACGTACTTGATGCGGCAGCCGACGGCGGCTTCCAGATAGTGCACGTAGTCGAGCGCTTCCTTCGGCAGGTCGCTCACCGTGCGGCAGCCGGAGATGTCGCAGTGGAAGCCGGGCAGATACTCGTAAACGGGCTTGGCCTTGGCCAGCTTCACGCCGATGGGGAAGCGGTCCACGCGCTCGCCGTCGATGTCATAGGCGACGCACACGGGGATCTTGTCCAGGTAGGACAGCACGTCGAGCTTCGTCAGCGCGATGCTCGTGCAGCCCTGCATTTTCACACCGTAGCGGGAGGCGACCACGTCGAACCCACCCACGCGGCGCGGGCGGCCGGTCGCGGCACCATATTCGCCGCCGGCATCACGCAGCGCCGTGGCCTCGTCGCCGAACATTTCGCAGGTGAACGGGCCTTCACCCACGCAGGTGGAGTATGCCTTCATGATGCCAACGATGTTGTCGAGCCGCGCCTCCGGGATGCCTGCGCCGATAGGCGCGTAGGCTGCGATGGTCGAAGAGCCGGAGGTGTACGGATAGATGCCGTAGTCAATGTCGCGCAGCGCGCCGAGCTGAGCCTCAAAGAGCAGGGACTTGTTGTCCTCGATGGCCTCCGAGAGGTAGTCCGTCGTGTCGCAGACGTAGTCCTTGAACGGCATGGCGTAGGTGTCGATCCAGTCCATCATCTCGTCGAGGTCGATGGGATCGTGGTGATAACCGTTGACAATGAAGAGATTCTTCCACTCGAGGATGTCGGCCAGGCGCGCCTTGAGCGCGTCGCGGTCGGCCAGCTCGCCCATGCGCAGCGCCTTTTTCATGTACTTGTCCGAGTAGGCGGGGGAGATGCCGCGGCGGGTGGAGCCGAACTTCTTGTCCGCCAGACGATCCTCCTCCAGGCAGTCGAGCAGCTTGTGGTACGGCATGCAGATGACGGCCTTGTCGCTGATCTTCAGGTGCTCCGGCGTGATGGTGATGCCGCCGGCGCGCAGGCGCTCGACCTCATGGAACATGTGCTCGGTATCAATGACCATGCCGGGGCCGAGCACGTTCACGGTCTCGTCGCGCAGGATGCCGCTCGGCATGAGATTGAGCACGAATTTGCCCTTGTCGTTGATGACGGTGTGGCCGGCGTTGTTGCCGCCCTGATAGCGCACGACGACGTCGTACTTCTGGCTGAGCAGGTCGACCATGCGGCCTTTGCCCTCGTCGCCCCAGTTGATGCCTACGATGGATGTCAGCATTGTTGAGAAACCTCCTGTTTCTTTTACACGTTTACGGATGCGTCGCATCCGAGCAGTGTGGTATATTTGTTCAGGACCGGCGTGACCTGCTCGCGCAGGAACGTCTCGGTCTGGTGTACGGCCATGCCGGTGAAGGCATGGGGGTCAACTAGTTTTTGAAGCTCGGCGCGCGTGAGCCCGAAGATCGGGTCGGCAAGAATGCGCTCGAGCAGGTCGTTGCTGCCGCCATTGAGTTTGACCTCTTTGCCGGCGGCGACGCTGTGCTGCCGGATGGCCTCGTGCAGGGTCTGCCGGTCGCCGCCCTTTTCCTTGACGCAGTACATGAGGATGTTCTCCGTCGCGAGAAACGGCAGTTCGTCCGCCAGATGCTTTTCGGCCATTTTCGGGTACACGGTCAGCCCGCGGATGACGTTGAGGTACAGCGTCAGGATACCGTCGGTGGCGAGAAACGCCTCCGGGATGCTGATGCGGCGGTTGGCCGAGTCGTCGAGCGTGCGCTCAAACCACTGGGCGCTGGCCGTGACGGCGGCGTTCTGCAGGTCGCAGATGACGTAGCGTGACAGGGAAGCGATGCGCTCGCTGCGCATGGGGTTGCGCTTGTAGGCCATGGCCGAGGAACCGATCTGGCCGCTCTCAAACGGCTCGTCCACCTCCTTGAGATGGGACAGCAGCCGGATGTCGCTGGAAAACTTCGATGCGCTCTGCGCGATGCCGGACAGCACCTGCAGCACCTGAAAGTCCACCTTGCGCGAATAGGTCTGGCCGCTGACGGGGTACGCACCGGGAAAGCCCATCTTCTCACAGATCTTCTGTTCGAGCGCGACAACCTTCTGTTCGTCGCCGTCAAACAGGGCGAGGAAGCTCGCGCCCGTGCCGGTCGTGCCCTTGCAGCCGAGGAGTTTGAGGTTGCCGAGCTGAAACTCCAGCTGCTCAAGATCCATCAGCAGGTCCTGCGTCCAGAGCGTGGCGCGCTTGCCGACGGTCGTCGGCTGTGCGGCCTGAAAGTGCGTGTAGGCGAGCGTCGGCTCCGCCTTGTGCGCCCCGGCAAAGTCCGCGAGCGCCTGAATGACGTTCACCAGCAGGCTGCGGATCTGCTCAAGCGCCTCGCGCATGAGGATGATGTCCGTGTTGTCGCCGACATAGCAGGACGTGGCGCCGAGGTGCAGAATGGGCTTTGCCTCCGGGCAGCACGCGCCGTAGGTCAGCACATGGGCCATGACATCATGCCGCACCTCGTGCTCGCGCGCCGCGGCGTAGTCATAGTCGATGTCCGTGATGTGCGCGCGCAGCTCCTGAATCTGCTCATCCGTGATCGGCAGACCGAGCTCCTGCTCGCTCTCCGCCAGCGCGACCCAGAGCCTGCGCCATGTGGAAAACTTGTTGTCGTCGGAGTAAATGTGCTGCATCGTGCGCCCGGCGTAGCGGGTACACAGGGGATTGACATAGCGGTCGTGCATACTTATCCTCTCTCTGCGTGGCGCAGCGCCGCCGAAATCAGCCCCTTGAACAGGGGGTGCGCCTTGTTCGGGCGGCTCTTGAACTCGGGATGGTACTGAACGCCGATATAAAAGTCGTTTTCGGGGATCTCAACGGTCTCCACGATGTGGCCGTCCGGCGACAGGCCGGAGAGCACGAGCCCCTTTTCCTGCATGAGCGCGCGGTAGTCGTTGTTGAACTCGTACCGGTGGCGGTGGCGCTCGGAGATGTCCAGTGTGCCGTAGCAGGCGGCCATTTTTGTGCCGGGCACGATGTGGCACGGATACGCGCCGAGACGCAACGTGCCGCCCTTGTTGATCTCGTCGCTCTGGTCGGGCATGAAGTCGATGACCTTGTGCGTGCTGCCTTCGTCGAACTCGCCGGAGTTGGCGTCGGCAAGGCCGCAGACGGAGCGCGCAAACTCGATGACCGCGATCTGCATGCCCAGGCAGATGCCGAGGTAGGGGATGTTGTGCGTGCGGGCATAGTGCGCGGCCGCGATCTTGCCCTCAATGCCGCGGTTGCCGAAGCCGCCGGGCACGAGAATGCCGTCGCAGCTGCCGAGCACTTCCTCTACATTATCGCGCGTAATCGTCTCGCTGTCAATCCATTGAATGTCCACACGCGTGCCATAGACATAGCCGGCGTGGCGCAGCGCCTCGGCAACGGAGAGATACGCGTCGTGCAGCTGCACATATTTGCCCACGAGGCCGATCGTCACGCGGTGCGAGCGGTTGCGGATGCTCTCAAGCATGGCGTCCCACTCGGTCATGTCCGGCGCGGGCGCGTCGATGTGCAGCTCGCGGCAGACGATCTCGGAAAAGCGGTTCTTTTCGAGCATGATCGGTGCCTCGTACAGCACGGGAATGGTCATGTTTTCGATCACGCAGTCGGGCTTGACGTTGCAGAACAGGGAGATCTTGCGGAAGATGGACTCCTCGAGCGGCTCATCGCAGCGCAGCACGATGATGTCCGGGGAAATGCCCATGCCCTGCAGCTCCTTGACTGAGTGCTGCGTGGGCTTGGTCTTGTGCTCCTCACTGCCGTGCAGATACGGCACGAGCGTCACGTGGATGTAGAGTGCGTTCTCGCGCCCGATCTCCAGCCCGACCTGACGGATGGCCTCGAGAAACGGCTGGCTCTCGATGTCGCCGGTCGTGCCGCCGACCTCCGTGATGACGACGTCGGCATTTGTCTTGCTGCCGACACTATAGATAAAGTCCTTGATCTCATTCGTGATGTGCGGGATGACCTGCACCGTCTCGCCGAGGTACTCGCCGCGGCGCTCCTTGTTGAGCACGTTCCAGTACACCTTGCCGGTCGTGAGGTTGGAGTATTTGTTCAGGTCCTCGTCAATGAAGCGCTCATAGTGACCGAGATCGAGATCGGTCTCCGCGCCGTCCTCGGTGACGTACACCTCGCCGTGCTGATATGGGCTCATGGTGCCGGGGTCCACATTGATATAGGGGTCGAGCTTCTGCGCGGCGACCTTCAGGCCGCGTGCCTTGAGCAGACGGCCGAGCGAAGCCGCCGTAATGCCCTTGCCGAGGCCGGAGACAACGCCGCCGGTCACAAAAATGTACTTGGTCATGATCCACACTCCTCAATCTTCATAGGTACGAATGATATTTTCTGCAATGGTCCGCCGGCGCATACTAGTGTCCATTGCCTGTTTCTCAATGTATTTGTGCGCCTCCGTTTCCGTCATCTGCAGATGCTGCACGAGCAGGAGCTTCGCGCGGTTGATGATGCGGATGTCGGCAACCTTTGCCTCGAGCTTTTCCGTCTTGTGCTGCATCTGCTCGAGCTGGATGCGCACGGCGGTCAGCAGCCGGATGGTCTGCACAATGAGCGACTCCGGCGCGTCACTCGGCAGCACCAGCACGCCGGACTGTTCGAGCAGGGCGGCGGCCGCGTCTGCGTGTTCCGGCGCGGCCAGCAGCAGCACGGCCATGCAGTGCCGTTTTTTGAGCTGCAGCGCCAGCTCCTGACCGGAGCTGCCGGCGACGGGCTCTGCGATGAGCACGCCGTCGATGCCGCCTGCATCAAACTGTTCGAGCGCCTGGCGTGCGCTGTCGGCGTGATCGAACGGGACGATACGCGCCCGCGTGAGCAGGGCACTGATGCGCTGGGTCTGCGCCTCGGAGCCGGAGACCAGCAGGGCGCGCACGGTGTGCAGCGATGTGTTCATGGCAGTCACCTCGGATCGGGAATCTGAGCGGAAAAACAAAAGAGACGCTTCCGATGCCGATAAGGGGCACTTTCCCCCAGGTCATCGTGAAACGTCAGCGTTCTCGAAAAGTTACCATATGAACTTATGTTTGCGGCCGCGAAAACAGCACGCAGAATTTTGCCAATCAAAATCCATGTATATAATACACCACGGCGTTTGCACGTGTCAAGGATAAAAAAGCGGGCAAATTCGCCGGAAATTCTGTGAAATCCGCCGAAAGAAATTGCGCCCGACCCGCTTGACATTTTTCCGCAACAGGCGTATATTTTGCTACATTGAAACGGCAATGGCGTCGTGGAGAGCTCAAGATCTCCGGGCACCAGTGCCGTTTTTTTGTTGTTGACACCGATTTTTGAAATACAGAAAGGGGACCATGCGAGATGGAAAAGATCTCTGACATTTTTGGATCCATGGTATTTAACGATGCAGTCATGCGCGAGCGTCTGCCGAAGGAAACGTACCGGCAGGTGCAGGCGACGATGGAAAAGGGCAAGCGTCTCGATGACGATGCCGCGCGTATCGTGGCCAATGCCATGAAAGACTGGGCGATCGAAAAGGGCGCCACGCACTTCACGCACTGGTTCCAGCCGATGACCGGCATCACCGCCGAGAAGCACGACAGTTTCATCTCTCCCTGCGGCGGCGGTCAGGTGATCATGGAGTTCTCCGGCAAGGAGCTCGTCCGCGGCGAGCCGGATGCGTCCAGCTTCCCGTCCGGCGGCCTGCGCGCAACGTTTGAGGCGCGCGGCTACACCGCCTGGGACCCGACGTCCTATGCATTCATTAAAGATAATGTGCTGTGCATCCCGACGGCGTTCTGCTCTTACGGCGGCGAGGCGCTCGATAAAAAGACGCCGCTGCTGCGCAGCGCCGAGGCGCTCAACCGGCAGGCCCTGCGTGTGATCCATCTGTTCGGCAACGAGGACGTGACCGCCGTGCGCACGACCGTCGGCCCCGAGCAGGAGTACTTCCTGATCGACAAGTCCGTGTATGACAAGCGCAAGGACCTGATCTATACCGGCCGCACGCTCTTCGGCGCCAAGCCGCCGAAAGGCCAGGAGCTGGACGATCACTATTTCGGCAGCATCAAGCCGCGCGTTGCGGCGTTCATGAAGGATCTGGACGAGGAGCTCTGGAAGCTCGGCGTTTACGCCAAGACCGAGCACAACGAAGTGGCGCCCGCGCAGCACGAGCTCGCGCCGGTGTTCACGACCGGCAACATCGCCGCCGACCAGAACCAGCTGACGATGGAGATCATGCAGAAGGTGGCAGCGCGCCACGGCATGGTCTGCCTGCTGCATGAAAAGCCGTTTGCCGGTGTCAACGGTTCCGGCAAGCACAACAACTGGTCCCTGACCACCAACACCGGCATGAACCTGCTCGAGCCCGGCGAGACGCCGGCCGAGAACGCACAGTTTCTGCTCTTCCTGTGCGCGGTGATCCAGGCGGTGGATGATTATCAGGATATGCTGCGCATCAGCGTGGCGTCGGCCGCGAACGACCACCGTCTCGGCGCGAATGAAGCGCCCCCGGCCGTCGTGTCGATGTACGTCGGCGATGAGATCGAGAACATTCTCGACGCCATTGTCAACGAGACGTCCTACGCCGGCCAGGAAAAGGAGCTGCTGAAGATCGGCGTGCATGCGCTGCCGCGCTTCCCCAAGGACACGACTGACCGCAACCGCACCTCTCCGTTTGCGTTCACAGGCAACAAGTTCGAGTTCCGCATGCCCGGTTCCTCGGCTTCCATTTCCGGCATCAACGTCGTGCTCAACACGGCGGTCGCCGAGAGCCTCGAGCAGTTTGCTGACGCGCTCGAGGGCAGCAAGGACTTCGAGGCCGACCTGCAGGCGCTCATCCGCAGCGTGCTCATCAAGCACAAGCGCATCCTCTTTAACGGCAACGGCTATGACGATGCCTGGCTGGCGGAGGCGGAGCGCCGTGGCCTGCTGAACCTGCGCACGACGCCGGAGGCACTGCCGTATTACCTCGCCGACAAGAACGTGGCGCTCTTTACCAAGCACCGCGTCTACACCCGCACCGAGATGGAGGCCCGCTATGAGATCCACCTCGAAAACTACAGCAAGGTGCTCAACATTGAGGCGCTGACGATGCTCGAGATGGCGCGGCGCGACATCATGCCCGCCGTCAGCAGCTATCTGCGCGAGCTGTCCGAGACCGCCACGGCGATCCACGCCGTGTCCGTCACAGCTGACTGCTCGTATGAGGAGAGCATCATCCCCGAAATGTCCGCGCTGCTGGGCGATGCCTACCGCAAGGTCCGCAGCCTGGATGAGGCGCTCATGGGCGCCAAGACCGTCGAAGGCAGCCAGGCACTGGCCAACTACTACCGCGACAAGGTCTTTTCCGCCATGGCGGAGCTGCGCATCACGATCGACCAGCTTGAGACCATGACGCCGTCCGACAAGTGGCCGGTCCCGTCCTACGGTGAGCTGCTGTTCAGCGTGCGGTAAAAAACGCTTTCTCTTTCTTTTTCTCTCTTCTTTCATTTTCATACTTCTGTCAAAAGCATTGACGGAGAAAAGTAGCACGGGCGATCATTCCCAGCGAGTGCGGGACGGTGCGAGCCGCATAACAGAGCCTGTGTGAAGAACACTCCCGAGCTGCAATCTGAACGGGCGAGAGCCTCAGTAGGTGCGCCGTCAAAGCCGGACGTTATCCCGGTGCGGTTTGTTAGAACCCGTGAGAAGTAAAATAGGTGGCACCACGATACGCAGCTACTCGTCCTATTGTCGGATGGTAGCTGCGTATTTTTTGATGTATTCAGGAGGAAAAATCATGTGTTCCATCATCGGTTATCTCGGCTCGTCCATCTCTGCGCAGGATCTGCGCGCCGGCTTTGACAAGACCATTTCCCGCGGCCCGGACGATACGCGCATGCTGCACATCGGCGCGGCGACGCTCGGCTTCCACCGTCTGGCCATCATGGGCCTGCACCCGGAGGGCATGCAGCCATTCACGCGGGATGGAAGCGCACTCGTGTGCAACGGCGAGATCTATGGTTTCCGGCCCATCCGCGAGCGGCTCATCGCTGAGGGCGAGACGTTCGAGAGTGAGTCCGATTGTGAGATCCTGCTCCCGCTCTACGAGCGCGAGGGGCTGGACATGTTCCGCGGGCTCGACGCGGAGTTTGCCATGGTCATCTATGATGCCAAGCGCGGCGGCCTTGTCGCGGCGCGCGACCCCATCGGCATCCGCCCGCTGTACTACGGCTATGACGCCGAGGGCGCGATCATCTTCGCCAGCGAGGCGAAAAACCTCGTCGGCCTCGTGCACGATGTCATGCCGTTTCCTCCCGGACACTATTATGCCGACGGCAAATTCACCTGCTACCGCGACATGACGCAGGTCGATGCCGTCTGCGAGGACGATCTGGAGACCGTCTGCACCCACATCCGCGAGAAGCTCATCGCCGGCGTGGAAAAGCGGCTCGATGCCGACGCACCGCTCGGCTTCCTGCTCTCCGGCGGCCTGGACAGCAGCCTTGTGTGCGCCATCTCGGCAAAGCTGCTCCAGAAGCCCATCCGCACGTTCGCCATCGGCATGCGTGCCGATGCCATCGACCTCAAGTACGCCCGCGAGGTGGCGGAGTATCTGCACGCCGACCACACCGAGGTCATTATCACGCCCGAAGATGTGATTCAGGCGCTCCCGGAAGTCGTGGCGCTGCTTGGCACCTATGACATCACGACCATCCGCGCGAGCATCGGCATGTACCTTGTCTGCAAGGCCATCCACGAGCAGACCGACCTGCGCGTGCTGCTCACGGGCGAGATCTCCGATGAGCTCTTCGGCTACAAATACACCGACTTCGCGCCCAGCCCGGCGGCGTTCCAGGAGGAATCCGCCAAGCGTATCCGCGAGCTGCATATGTACGATGTCCTGCGCGCCGACCGCTGCATCTCCGTCAACAGCCTCGAGGCCCGCGTGCCGTTCGGCGATCTGGACTTTGTGCAGTATGTCATGTCTATCGACCCGGCCAAGAAGTGCAACGTCTATGGCAAGGGCAAGTACCTGCTGCGCCACGCCTTTGAGGGCGACTGGCTGCCGCACGACATTCTCATGCGCGAGAAGGCGGCCTTCAGCGACGCAGTGGGCCACTCCATGGTCGACGATCTCAAGGCCTACGCCGAGCAGAAGTACACGGACGAGGAATTCGAGACCCTGCGCCGGAAGTACGACTTTGCGCAGCCATTCACCAAGGAATCGCTGCTCTACCGCGAGCTGTTTGAGCAGTATTACCCCGGTCAGGCGCACATGATCGTGGATTTCTGGATGCCGAACAAGTCGTGGGCCGGCTGCGACGTGGACGATCCGTCCGCGCGCGTGCTCGCAAACTACGGCGACAGCGGAAAGTGAGGAGAACATGGACGACAATGCGCTGCGCATCCGCACCGCGCACCTGAGCGACGCGCCTGCGCTGCGCGCGATCTACGCGCCGTATGTGGAAAAGACGGCCATCACGTTCGAGTACACCGTGCCGGATGTCGAGGAATTTGCCGCGCGCATGCGCGCCACGCTCCGCCGGTATCCGTATCTGGTCGCGGAGCGCGGCGGCGAGCTCGTCGGCTATGCCTACGCCGGGCCGTTCGGCAGCCGTGCTGCCTATGCCTGGGCGGTGGAGATGAGCATTTACCTGCGCGAGGACCAGCGGCACCAGGGCACCGGCAGGCGGCTGTACGCCGCGCTCGAGGCGGTGCTGCGCGCGCAGAATGTTCAGAATCTCTATGCCTGCATCGGCTATCCGGACGGGGCGGACGATGCGCACCTGACGAAAAACAGCGCGCAGTTTCACGCACACCTCGGCTACCGGATCGTCGGGGAGTTTTCGCGCTGCGGGTATAAATTCGGCACGTGGTACTCCATGGCCTGGATGGAAAAGTGCATCGGCGCGCACGAAGAGAGCCCCGCGCCTGTGCGCCCGTTTCCGGAGATCAGCCCGGCGGAGCTGGAATCTATTTTGGATCATGCATAAAGAAACGGACCGTTTCCAAGTCGGAAACGGTCCACATTTTTATCGCTTTTGCAGCAGTTCATACGCGCCCAGCAGCATCTGCGCTGCCTCGGCGCGCGTGATGGGGGCTGCGCAGTCGCTGCCGTCCGGGTACACGCCGCAGGATGTCAGGCTCGACACGGCGGCGCACGCCCACTCGGGGATATAGTCGCTCTCGAGCGCGGCGGCGGGGGAGGGCTCGAGGAAGCTGCTGAGCATCACGGCCGCTTCGCCCGCCGTGATGCCGCGCTGCGCGTCGAAGACGATCGCCGTGCCGTCGGAGTAACCGGCGATGTCGCCGTTCATGACCGCGGTCGCAACGTAGGTCTTGGCCCACGCGGGGATCTGCTCATCGTCACCGAAGCCGGTCGAGAGCACGCCCTGCAGCACCGAAGTGCCGGTCAGGCGCGTGCACATGGCGAGAAATTCATCGCGCGGCATCGGGCTGTCGGGGTCAAAGAGATACTGCCCGCCGACCTGCCGGCCGACGCACAGCCCCTGCTCGGCGAGCATGACGGCGGCGTATTCCTCCGGCCGGCCGGCCATGTCGCTGTAGGTGATGTCCGGCTTCTGCTTCTTGATGGAGATGAGCACGGTTGCCTCCTGCGACTCGTTGCCGCTGCTGTCGGCGGCGCGGAAGCCGAAGTAGTCGCGCCCGCGCTTGCCGTCGGCGGGAGTGTAGACGAACGTGCCGCTGTCGGTGAGCGTCACGGTGCCCTTGATGGGCTCGGTCGTGATGCGGAAGGTGAGCGGGCTGCCGTCGGGCGCAGTTGCGCTCAGTGTGCCGCCGATGGACGTGCTGCGGAATGTGGTCAGCTCCAGATTTTCGGCCACGGGTGCGGTGGCGGCGGTGTCCTGCTCGGCAAAGCCCGCCGGGACGAGCGCCGCGCACAGCGCCAGCGCGCACACGGCCGCAAGAATTTTCTGCTTCATATTGCAAAACCTCCGTGCAAATGTAGGCTGCTCCTAGTTTGCACGGAGGTGGTGGAAATATGCGTTTTGGGCCTTACTCGGTCCGCAGGGCGACGACCGGGTCTTTTTTCGCCGCCATGCCCGACGGGATGAGGCCGGCGATGAACGTCAGCGCCATGCTGATGAGGATCAGCAAAATCGCGCCGAGCACCGGCAGAATGGCGCTCAGGGTCGGCAGACCGGTCAGGTGGTGCACGATGAGGTTGATGGGGATCAGCAAGATCAGCGTACACAGGATGCCCATTACGCCGGCTGTGAAGCCCTCAATGAGCGTTTCGGCGTTGAACACGCGCGAGATGTCCTGCTTGCTCGCGCCGATGGAGCGCAGGATGCCGATCTCCTTCGTGCGCTCGAGCACGGAGATGTAGGTGATGATGCCGATCATGATCGATGACACGACGAGCGAAATGGCCACGAAGCCGATGAGCACGTAGCTGATGGCGTTGATGATCGTCGTGATGCTGCTCATGAGCAGACCGACATAGTCGGTGTAGCTGATCTGGTCGTCCTCGGCGGCGCCGGCGTTGTAGTCATCGATGCACGCGGAGATCTGGTCCTTGTTTTCAAAGCTCGAGGCATAGATGTTGATGGCGCTCGGGGAGTCTTTATCGACGTAGCCGAGCTTTTTCAGGTTGCTGTTGTAGGTCGAGCCGCTGGCCGACGAGGCGACGTAGTTGTCGTACACATCCGCGTACTGGCTGCGGCTGATGCCCTTGGCGTTGATAGCCGAGATGATCTCCTGCGAGGTCATGCCGCTGTAGGCCTTGACGGTCTCCTGCTGCATCTGCATGGACAGGATCGCGCGCAGGTACGGGCGGAAAAAGCGCGTGAACGTCTCGTCGTCCATGGCGTCGATCATTTCTTTCATCTGCTGCGCGGTCTTGCCGCTGGCCTCGAAGATGCCGTTGTCGGCCATCTCTTTGGCCTCGTCACGGGTGAAGGTTGCCATGGTCTGCGTGAGCGCGGCGTTGAGCGTGGCGTCATCCGGCGTGGTCATGCACTTGCGGTAGACGGTCGCACGGTCGTCCACGCTCAACTGATTCAGATAGGCCTGCGCGGCGGCAACTTTCTGGTCAGTCGTGGCGGTCGCGGCGTTCGGGAACGCGGAGCCGGTGAACACATCCACATCCGGATTTGCAAGCTGCTTCTGGATGATCTCGGTGCTGTCGGCCTGATCGATCGCGTAGTCCGTCAGGGCGGAGGTGTAGCCGATGGAGCCGTAGGTGTTGCCGGTCACGCTGCCCTTGGCCGGGCGCACGATGCCGACGATCTTGAGCTGCACGCCGACGGAATCGTTGTTGTAGAGCTGGCGCAGGCCGTCGGCCGTCTGGCTGATGTCTGTGTAGCCGGATCCGCTGGCCACATAGCCCTCCGACGGGAGGATGAGCTTGAAGCTGCGGCCGCAAAGATCTTCATAGCTCCAGCTGTTTTGCGTCGTGTCGATCTGCTGCTTGCTCATGGACTGCATCATGGCGCTGCTGATGTCGTCCATGCTCTCGAGCCCGAGGGCGTAGAGCGTCAGGTCGGAGATCTCATTGTTTTTGTCCACCACGAGTACGACCTCGTTGTAATTCTGCGGCCAGGAGCCGTAGATCACGTCGTACTGATTCTGCGTCGAGGCGCTCACGAGCTCCCCGTCCTCGCCGGAGAGCAGCTCCTGCCAGACGTTGAACCCGGAGTAAAAGCCGCCCATGGAGTCGAAGTAGGCCGTGTAGTCGCCGCCGTACATGGACTTCATGACGTTTTGCAGCAGCTCGGTCGTGTCGGCCTTGATGACGGTGCCGTTGGGGTCCTCGGTGTAGACGGCGAAGCCCATGTCATACGTGTACTGGATGCCGCTGATGTAGTCATGGATCTTGTTGTCGGGGTTTTCGAGATATTTCTTGAACTCCGGCAGGTTGTTCGACTGGCCGGTCGCGCTGCTGACCATGGAGTTGAGCATGCTGTACATGACCGTGTTGGCATAGACCTTGTCGAGGTCGTGCGCGTCCTCGCTGTCATCCTTTGCGCCCGACATGGCCGAGAGCATTCCGGACATGTCCACAGGGTTTGCCTCGATCGTCAGCGGGTAGGATGAGAGCGTCTGCTCCTGCACGGTGTCGATGTAGGACTGGAAGCCGTGTGAGAGCGACAGAATGAGCGCGATGCCGATGATGCCGATGGACCCTGCGAACGCGGTGAGCAGGGTGCGGGCCTTTTTCGTCATGAGGTTGTGCAGCGAAAGGCTCATGGCCGTCGCAAAGCTCATGGACGTGTGCTCCTTGACCTTGACCGTCACGGGTGCAGACGTCTCGGACTCCGTGCACGGATTGTCGTCGCCGACGATCCTGCCGTCGAGCAGGCGCACGGTGCGCGTGGCGTATTTCGACGCCAGCTCCGGATTGTGCGTGACCATGATGATGAGCTTATCTTTTGCGATCTCCTGCAGCAGATTCATGATCTGTACGCTCGTTTCGCTGTCGAGCGCGCCGGTCGGCTCGTCGGCGAGCAGAATGTCGGGGTTGTTGACGATGGCGCGCGCGATGGCCACGCGCTGCATCTGGCCGCCGGACATCTGGTTCGGCGCCTTGTCGAGCTGGTCGCCCAGACCGACTTTTTCCAGCGCCTCGACGGCGCGCGCACGCCGCTCCTCGCCCGAGACGCCCGAGAGCGTCAGCGCGAGCTCCACGTTTGCCAGTACACTCTGGTGCGGGATGAGGTTGTAGCTCTGAAAGACGAAGCCGATGGAGTGGTTGCGGTACGTGTCCCAGTCGCGGTCGTCATACTCCTTCGTAGAGCGGCCGTTGATGATGAGGTCGCCGGAGGTGTAGCGGTCCAGACCGCCGATGATGTTCAGCAGTGTGGTCTTGCCGCAGCCGGACTGGCCCAGAATTGCGACGAACTCGCTCTCACGAAAGGCGATGTCGATGCCCTTGAGCGCCTCAACCTGCGTCGTGCCGGCCTCATAGACCTTGGTGATGTTTTTCAGTTCCAGCATGGATGGGATGCTCCTTTATATGGATGCCGCGCGATGGCGCAGCCTTAGATACTAATTAAAAAAGTATTAGGACATAATGATAAGCGCCGCACCGGCATCCGTCAAGCGGCAGCGCGCCGGTTTTGCAGAATTTTAACTGTTTATTCACAAACAAACACGATATAATTTCCCTGCGTCTGCTGTTGAAACATGGGAGAATGTCTGCTATAATATTTAGTCACCCGGACTAGGGGCCTGAACATGATAACTGGAGAGCTTAGAATATGAAAATTGTGATTGTGGGCGCTGGCCGCGTGGGTTATGCCATTGCGGAACAGCTTCTGACAGAAGGGCATGACATTACCGTCGTCGAGAGTGATCCTGAGCGCGCTGCCTATATTTCTTCCACGCTGGATGTGATTGTGGTCGAGGGCCGCGCGAATGTGGACCAGCTGCGCATTGCCAACGTCGCGGACGCCGACCTGCTTATCGCCGCGACGACCTCGGACGAGACAAACCTCATCAGCTGCATGGTCGGGCGCAAGCTCGGTGCCACGCATACGATCGCGCGCGTGCGCGACGAGGAGTATTATCAGGACGTGGTGCTGCTGCAGGATGAGCTGGGGCTGAGTCTGTCCATCAATCCCGAGCGTACCTCCGCCAAGGAAATCTCGCGTACGCTGCGCTTCCCGGCCGCCACGAAGGTCGAGCCGTTTGCCAACGGCCTTGTGGAGCTCGTGGAGTTCAAGCTGCGCGAGGGCAGCAAGCTCGACGGACTGCGCCTGAACGATTTCCGCGGCCGCTACAGCGACGGTATCCTTATCTGCGCCGTGGAGCGCGAGGGCAGCGTCACGATCCCGAACGGTGACTTTGTGCTCGCCGCCGGGGACTATGTCACCGTGGTCGGCGCGCCGCACGAGCTGCATGAGCTGTTTCGCAAGATCGGCGAGTTCCGCCACGAAGCCGAGAGCGTCATCATCGTCGGCGGCGGCCGCATTGCCGAGCGGCTGGCGCTGGAGCTGGCGCGTATGCACATTCATTCAACGATCATCGAGCGCGACCCGGCCCGCTGCCGCGTCATGAAAACGCTCCTGCCGGAGGCGACCATCATCTGCGCCGACGGCACGAAGCCGGACGTCCTGCGCGAAGAAGGCCTGCCGGAGGCGGACGCGCTCGTCACGCTCACGGAGTCGGACGAGACGAACCTCATCATCTCCTCGTTCGCGCATCACGAGAAAGTACCGAAGATCGTCACCAAGGTGGATGAGGACAATTTCATCCAGCTCGCGGAATCGTATGGCCTGACGACGATCATCCAGCCGGCGGATGTGACGGCCGGACGCATCGTGGAGTATGTTCGCTGGATGCAGAATTCCGCGCACAGCAGCGGCGTGGAGACGCTGCGCATGGTGGCCGACGGGCAGGCCGAGGCGCTGGAATTCATCGTGCGTGCCGAGAGCCAGTTTCTCGATGTGCCGCTCAAGGCGCTCAAGCTCAAGGACTCCGTGCTCGTTGCCTCGATCATCCGCCGCGGCAAGTGCCGCGTCCCGTCCGGCAACGATGCCATCGAACTCGGCGACCGCGTGGTCGTCGTCACCACCAACCATGGTATGCATGAGCTGAAGGACATTCTGAAATAATTGCGGAAAAAACAGCCGCCGCTCCCCATCGGGGAGCGGCGGCTTTGTTGTTTTTTTTATTCCGGACGGCGGAAGATGACGACCTGCGCCGGTGTGTCCGGTGTGAGCGTCATACGGTTGGTGTCGTAGCGTTGGACATTTGCGCCGTTGCCCTCGAAAATGCCGGTGAAGTCCTCCGGCGCGCGCAGGCGGTGGTTGCTGTGGCCGGGCGCCTGAAAGTGCATCGGGATGATGACGCGCGGCTGCAGCTGTTCGCAGAGGTAGTAGGCGGTGTCCGGCTCGATCGTGTAGATGCCGCCGACGGGGATCATCATCGCGTCGAGCCCCTGCAGCTGCTGCATCTGTTCGGGCGTGGGCTTCGCGCCAAGGTCGCCCAGATGCGCCACGCGCATGCCCTCGGCGGCGAAGATGCGCACCATGTTCATGCCGCGCAGACGGCCGCGCATGATGTCGTGGTACGTTTCGAGCTCCGTGACGGCAAACGGGTTTGCTTTGCCGGTATTGCGCAGCGTGACGCCCTCGCGGAAGTTGTGGTCGCGGTCCTCGTGGCTGATATAGACGGCGTCCGCTGTCAGCCGCACGTGGGGATAGGCCGTGCCGACGCTGGTGTCCTGAAACGGGTCAATGACGGCGCTGTAGCCGCCGGAGACCAGTTCAAAACAGGAATGGCCATGCCAGATGATGTCCATAAGATGCACCTCGATCATCAAATTTTTCTTTATTTTACTTCCACTTCCTGCAATTGTCAATCTCCGCGCCGGATAATGCGGGCCTTGTTTCGCAGGGAAAAATGTGTTAAAATCAGACGCTATGAATACAACTTTGACTTTTGAACAACGCTATGTGCAGGCGCGCAGACGCTTCATTGCGGCAGACTTCGCGAACCTGAACGATATGCAGAGAAAAGCGGTCCTGGCTACGGAGGGCCCACTGCTGCTGCTGGCCGGTGCCGGCAGCGGTAAAACTACGGTGCTCATCCACCGGATCGCGAATCTCATCCAGTACGGCCGCGGGTCCGACACCGACGAGGTGCCGGAAACGGCGACGGAGGCGGACCTTGCGCTGCTCGAGCGCACGGACCTGACGCCGGAAGAGCGCCGGCGCGCGCAGTGGGCGGCGGCGGTCGAGCCGGTCGAGCCGTGGCGCATCATCGCCATCACGTTCACGAACAAAGCGGCAGACGAGCTCAAGGACCGCATCGAGCGCATGCTCGGGCCCGAGGCCGCGGCGGACATCTGGGCCTCGACGTTCCACTCCGCGTGCGTGCGCATCCTGCGGCGCGATGCCGATAAGCTCGGCTACCCAAACAGCTTCACGATCTACGACACGTCGGACAGTCAGGCGGTCGTCAAGCGCATTCTCAAAGAGATGAATCTCGACGAGAAGGCGTTCCCATATCGCGCCGTGCTCACGGAGATCAGCCGTGCCAAGGATGCCAGCATCACGCCGGAGCAGTATCTGGCGCGTGCACAGGCCACGCACAATCCGCGCAGCATCCGCATCGGCGAGGTGTACCAGACCTACTGGCAGCGTCTGTTTTCCGCCGGGGCGATGGATTTTGACGACCTGATCTACAACACCGTCCGCCTGCTCGACGAGTATGAGGACGTGCGTGAGCACTGGCAGCGGCGTTTCCGCTACGTGCTCATCGACGAGTATCAGGACACGAACAATCTCCAGTACCAGCTCGCGGCCCTGCTGGCGGACGGCTGGGGCAACATCTGCGTTGTCGGCGACGATGACCAGAGCATCTACAAGTTCCGCGGCGCGACGATCGAGAACATCCTCAACTTTGAAAAGCAGTATCAGAACGCCCGCACCATCCGTCTTGAGCAGAACTACCGCAGCACCGGCCGCATTCTGGACGCGGCCAACCACGTCATCGCCAACAACACCGGCCGAAAAGGCAAAACGCTCTGGACGAAGGCCGAAGCCGGTGACCCGCTCACGCTCTACTGCGCCACGAATGAGAACGACGAGGCGCGCTATGTGGCCACGAAGATCATGGACGATTTCGGCCACGGCATGAACTTCCGCGACCACGCCGTGCTCTACCGCATGAACGCGCAGAGCAACCAGCTCGAATACGCCTTCAAGCGCAACGGCATCCCGTACCGCATCATTGGCGGCACGCGCTTTTTTGACCGCGCGGAGGTCAAGGACATGCTGGCCTACCTGTGCGTCATCCAGACACCGGGCGACGATCTGCGCCTGACGCGCATCATCAACACGCCTGCCCGCGGCATCGGCGCGCGCACGGTCGAAACGGCCGCGCAGCTCGCGCATGCGCAGCAGACGAGCCTCTTTGACGTCATCCGCCACGCGGACGCCTATCCCGAGCTGCAGCGCAGCCAGATGCGCCTGCGCCAGTTTGCCATCCTGATCGAGGAGCTGCAGGAACAGGCCAAAACCATGCCGCCGGACGAGCTCTATGATCTTGTCGTGGAGCGCAGCGGTTACGTCCGCGCACTCGAGGAAAAGAACACGGCCGAGGATGCTGCACGCATCGAGAACGTACAGGAGCTCAAGTCGAACATCATCGCCTTCGTCAAGGAGGCCGATGATCCTACGCTCGCGGGCTTCCTCGACGAGGTCGCGCTCTATACCGACCTCGATAACTACGACCAGTCCATGGACTGCGTCACGCTCATGACCATGCACGCGGCCAAGGGCCTGGAGTTTCCGACGGTGTTCATCGTCGGCTGCGAGGAGGGTATTTTCCCCGGCCTGCGCTGCATCGGCGAGCCGGACGAGATGGAGGAGGAGCGCCGCCTCTGCTACGTCGCGCTCACCCGCGCGCGCAAGCACCTCATTCTCACGTGTGCCCGCCAGCGTATGCTCTTCGGCCGCACGACGGCAAATCGCGTCTCCCGCTTTGTCGAGGAGATCCCGGAGGAAGATATTCAGAAGCTCAACGTCCCGCGCGGCTACGGCTATTCCGAGCCCGGCCGCGACCAGCAGCAGTACCCACCGCGCCAGAGCGCGCCGCGCGCCTATACGGTCTCCGCGCCGGAGCCGCGGCGCAGGCCGCCTGTGCGGCCGGCACCGCCCGCGGCAAAACCGGCGGGCAAAGCTGCCCCGGCCTTCGCCGTCGGCGACCGGGTCACGCACCGCGCATTCGGCTCCGGTGTCGTCACGAAGATCCAGCCCATGGGCGGCGACGCGCTGCTCGAGGTGGAATTCGAGACCGCCGGCACCAAGCGCCTCATGATGCGCGCGGCCGGACAATTTATGAAAAAGGAACCCTGATCTCTATGCCCGACCCCGACGCAAGCCATGCCCATACCCGCCTCGGCCGCCTCGCCCTGATCGCGACGACGCTCCTCTGGGGCAGCTCGTTCACGATCATGAAGGACGCGCTCGCGACCGTCCCCACGCTGTGGCTGTTAGCCATCCGCTTTTCCGGCGCGGCCATGTTCATGGCGCTCGTCGGCATCCGGAGCCTGCCGCGGCTCGACCGCGGCTATCTCGTCGGCGGGGCGTGCATGGGTGTGTGCCTGTACCTTGCCTACACGATCCAGACGTATGGCCTCGTGCACACCACGCCGGGGAAGAACGCCTTTCTCGCGGCGACGTATTGCGTGCTTGTGCCGTTTTTCTGGTGGCTGGTCAGCAAGCGGCGGCCGGACCGGTACAACCTCGCGGCGGCGCTGCTGTGCCTGTGCGGCATGGGGCTCGTGTCCCTGCAGAGCGACCTGCGCATCGGCCGCGGCGAGGGGCTGACGATCCTCAGCGGCGTGTTCTACGCGCTGCACATCATCGCCACCGCCAGTGCAGCCAGGGGGCGCAGCCCGGTGCTGCTCTCGTTCGTGCAGTTTGCCGTGGCGGCGGTGCTCAGCTGGGTCACGGCGCCGTTTTCCGCGCCCGCGCCGGAGGTGATTCCCGTGGATGTGTGGCTGCGCCTTGGCTACCTGTGCGTCATGTGCACCGGCCTGTGCTTTCTGCTCCAGACGTTCGGACAGAAGTACACCCCGCCCACCACGGCGGCGCTGCTGCTCACGCTCGAGAGCGTGTTCGGCACGCTGTTTTCCGTCGCGTTCTATCACGAGCAGCTGGAGCCGCGTGTGCTCGTTGGCTTTGCACTGATCCTCGTCGCCATCGTCCTCTCGGAGACGAAGCTGAAGTTTCTGCGCCGCAGGACGGCATGAAAAAATCCGCCGGAACCATCCGGCGGATCTTTTTCAGCCCAGAAGTGCCTGCAGCTGCGCGATGTCGGCAGCAAACTGCTGCGCCCCGGCGCGCTCGAGCACGTCCCGGTCACGAAAGCCCCACAGCACGCTGATGCACGGCAGATTTGCCGCGCGCGCCGTGGCGATGTCGACCTCGGAATCGCCGACAAAAACCGTCCCGGCGGGGTCGGCACCGAGCTGTTCCATGGCGGCCAGCAGCATGTCCGGCGCCGGCTTGCGCCGGATGGCTGCCGTTTCGCCGACGGCGATCGGGACCGCGCCGGCAAAGAAATCCGCCCGCAGTGCGCGCACGGCCTCGTCCGGCTTGTTGGACACGATGGCGAGCTTGCGCCCCTGCGCGTGCAGCTTAAGCAGCAGCGCGGCGACACCGGGGTAGGGGGCGGTCTCGATGCGGCAGTGGGCGGCGTAGTCGGCGTTGTATTCCGCCAGCAGCGTCTCGAACAGCGCGCTGTCCGTTCCAGCTGGCACGGACAGCTCCATCAGCCGCCGGGCCCCGTTGCCGAGCGCGGCGCGCATCTGCTGCCGCGTGCGTTCCGGCAGGCCGTGGCGGGTAAGTGTGCGGTTCATGGCGGCGGTCAGGTCGCCGAGCGTGTCGAGCAGCGTGCCGTCGAGGTCAAAAAGTACGGATGTGTAGTGCATAGACGTCTCTCCTTTGTTCTGGCACACTTATAACGCATTTTGCGCACGGTGTCAACCAAAAAACAAGTTGACATCCGCTACCGAATATGCTACTATAATGCAGCGCGCTGGCCGCGCGTCCATATGGAAAGTGGAATTCGGCTTGGAGAAGTACCCAAGTGGCCGAAGGGGCTCCCCTGCTAAGGGAGTAGGCTGTGATAAGCGGCGCGAGGGTTCAAATCCCTCCTTCTCCGCCAAAAACAAGACGCCGATCATCGGCGTCTTGTTTCTCTATCTGCATATGTGGAGAGTTACCGAAGCGGTCATAACGGGGCGGTCTTGAAAACCGTTAGGCGGCAACGCCACAGGGGTTCGAATCCCTTACTCTCCGCCACAAGTCCACCGTAATTCCGATAGAATTACGGTGGACTTTTTCTATGCTCGAAAACCGCTTGAAATCAGGCTATTCAGCTATTTCAGCACATGAGCAACCCCCGCCGCAGAGTATTTCTGTGGCGGGGGTTCGTGTGTTCTATGCCCAGACAGGGATCGTTGGGAACCAACGCAAAGACCGTGCGGTAAGAATGATTGTGCCTGTTGGCGACAGTTTCACAGTGACACAGCGAGATCCGGTACAATCAACAACACGCGCTTCACGAGCTACACTTCATTTTCCCGCAGTCTGCCGAGGGCTCCAGCAGGGTGATGCTTGACATACTCGGCAGGCGTCAAGTTGACATCAGCCTGCAGAGCTACGGAGAGTGCCTGAAGAACCAGCTCTTCAGCAAGCACGGAGTTGCGCGGCGCACGATTCAGCGGGCCGCCCTCTTGTGAGACACCTGCGTATAAGAATGCATCACTCTCCTTGGCGAGGCTGCTTTCTCTTCCTCCGGAAACCCCGATGATCTTACAGCCGTTGATTTTGATTGCAGAGATTGTTCGCATCAGTTCTGCTGTCTCACCGGAATTGGAGATACAGATCACTACATCGCCCTCTACAAGTTGACCGGAGGAGCCATGTACGGCCTCGGTACAATCGAGGTAATAGCACGGCGTACCGGTGGACGAAAATAACGATGCCGCATACTCTGCTACATGTCCGGGCTTTCCGATGCCAGTCACATGCAGGCGGTTTTTCTCCTTCCGTGCCGTTTGGATAATGACCGCAGCAGCTTGAATGCTATCGATATCCATCGTATTCACGGTTTGCTCTAATTCAAGCCTTGCCGAATCCAGAAAACTGGTCACGGCTTTTCTGCTTTCTGTGCTCATGGCTTCTGTCTCCTTTCACAGTTCTGTTTCAGCGAATGGAATATCTGGAGGGATGCTCGTCCCACTCCTTCAGGATCTTCATTGCCTCACAGGCGGCGCGGCATGCGCGGTCTTCGCCGGTTTTGTCCGTTGCCCATTCCCCGGTGATGCGGTTGGTTATAACGGCTAGAATGGAGGCGCTGCGCATCTCGTGCAGATACCCTACGATGAAGTGCCCGGCGGAGTCCGTGTCGATATTGGTCACTCTGGCCTGCCGCAAATCTTCAATCAGGCGCTCGGAGCGAGAAGGCCAGAAACCATTTTCGCTGATCTTGCGCCCTTGCCCGATGTAGAGTGAAGATGGGCTGTACATGATTCCTGTCCCATAACGGTAGCCAAGCCGCTCACAGGCTTCACAAAGGGCATTCACGACCATACGATCGGCAACGGCGGGGAATGCCTTGTCCACATAGCAATCGCTGGTACCATCTGCCCGGATGGCAGCCACAGGGATGATAAGGTCACCCGGCTGAAAACGTTCAGAGATTGCGCCTGTGGTGCCGATGCGAACGGTGGTGTGTGCTCCGATGTTCTTCAGCTCGTGCAGGCAAATCTCGGCGCTTGTCGTGCCGATGCCGGTGGAGACGCAGGCGATATCCATGCCCTCATAGGTACCTTTTGCAGAGCGAAACTCCCGGTTGAATTCCAGATCTACCGCATTTTCCCACTGCTTTTTGACAAGCTCGACCCGTTCCGGTGCACCCGGCAGCAAAACATAGGGGGAAATCTGGCCTTCCGTCAGGCGGATGTGAAATTGTGCGTCCCCGACGTCGGGAAATTCGGTATTCAGTGTGTTTTTCATGTTGTCCTCCTTTGGGTTCGTCGTGGTGTGTTCGGCTTTCCTTACGCCCGAAGTATAGCAAAAAGAAGCCCTCTCGAACCATGCCAAATGGCATAGTTCGAGAGGGCTTCTAATTTCTTTTTATTCTGCGATCATTTGCCTCAGTGCCTTATCATCAAAGAATATTTTTCCATATTCGGTATGGATGACACCGCGCTCCCGCAGTTCCGACAGAGCGCGATTGACTGTGCGCTCACTCATACCGGTATGCTGCGCCAGCTCTGCATGAGAGCAGCGCACCGTCCCGTCTGCAGTTGGGTTGCGCAGTATTTCCTCGGTCAGAAATCGTGCGATCCGCTGTGCCGGCGGCAAGTAGGAGAGGACACCCTGATTCCGGCTCTGGCGGTAGCACTTCTCGGCCAGAGCTCGAATCACCATTTCCCGGAACGCCGGCTCCTCGTCCAACCATAACTGAAAGTCAGCTATGCTTAATACCAGTAATTCCGCCTTTGTTTTTGCGCGGACTGTAGAAGCGTATATCATCCTGCCGGAAAGCAGCTCCATATCTCCCATGACAGAAATGCCGTTTTCTGCTGAGAAAATCAGGCTGTCACCGGTGGCAAACTGTGCCTCAATCAGGAGTTCTCCCCGAACCAGCAGCATCATTTCCGTAACTGGATAGTCCTGCAAACAGACGATTTGCCCCGGTTGGGCCATTTTCAGTTGCAGCCGGCACGGCAGCGTTTCGGGTACGGGGCAGCGCATTCGGCTCAGCGCGGCAAGAATCCTATTATTCATCGCAGTTCCTTTTGTTTTGAAAAATGTTCACAAGAATTGAGCATGGCAATGTCTCTGTCAACAGTGGCGCTTTGGCGAGAAATCATAATTTTTGATAGAAGCTTTTTAAAGGGGACAATTCCGGTCCTGGGTGCGTTTTGATAAACTTGGATTGCAGGAATCTTATGAGCATAAGCATCATAATGACAAGCACCGACGGGACCCGGCCCTTTGTCACCGTTGCCAAGGTTTCCGCAATGGCGAAAACCATCGGCAGCACGGTGAACGCGCCGAATGTTGAGAAATGACGATCGGACTCATTTTACATCTACATCTTTATTCATCAAGCAGGGTCAAAGAACTTTATCGAGTGCGCACTCAACGTTCTCATATTTCTTGACCTTTCATATCCTGAGTGCCGTCTAGGATCACACCGTTTACGAATGCGTATTTCATTCCCGGTTCCTCCTTGAAATTATCTGCATGTTCTTCGCTCAGGGACTGTGATTCGCCGCGGCGGATATACATGTGGGAATAATGTGGAGATTATAAGGCCTGTGCCCTGAATTTGCAAGCTTTTTCCGTTTAAATCGCTGATATTCTTTGATTTTTGCCACCAGAGAACATGGAATAAGATGTTTTGGCCAATGTTTTGGCTATTATGTATGAGATTCCAGCTTTTTGTTGCGTACTCAGAATTGGCTGATCTAGCCGTGCAGCTGGGAGCAATATGCAGCCCTGCAGTGATTTTTGTACTTTCATTTGGCAGCCTTCTTTTCCTGTGCTATACTGCTCCATGCGTCAAAAAATGTCCGGAGGAAACGAACATGGTCGTTGTGTGGAGCGTCTTGATCCTTCTTATTTTCATTCTGGCTGCATCCTATGTGTGCTGCCGTCTCTGCTTTTCCGTGCCCAAACAGACGGAGGCGGATCTCTTCCGCCTGCCAGACACGGAGCAGTATGCCCCGCATCGGGAAGCGATGACGCAGATGGTCCGGACCGTGCTTGCGCTCCCGTATGAGGACGTCTGGATCCGATCCGACGACGGGCTGCGCCTGCACGGAAAATACTACGCCGGCCGGCCGGGCGCGCCGGTGCAGATCATGATGCACGGCTACAAAAGCGGCGCGGAGCGGGACTTCTGCGGCGGGGCGCAGATCGCCGTTCAGGGCGGCTGTCACGTGCTGCTGGTCGATCAGCGTGCGCATGGGAAGAGTGAGGGCAGGTGCCTCACGTTTGGCATTCAGGAGCGCTATGACTGCCGCGCGTGGGTGAACTACGCCGTCGGGCGCTTCGGCGCGGACACGAAAATTTTGCTGTACGGTGTGTCGATGGGCGCAGCGACCGTGCTGATGGCAGGCGGATTGGATCTGCCACGCAATGTCGTCGGCATTGTGGCCGACTGCGGGTACAGCTCGCCCGCCGCAATCATTCGCAAGGTCATCCGCGACCAGCATCTGCCCATTTTCCCGGTCTATCAGTTGATCCGCCTGGTCGGGAAACTGTTCGGCGGTTTCGACCTGGAGTCCGCCACGGTCACGGACGCACTGGCGCATTGTCAGATCCCTGTGCTCCTGATCCACGGCGGGGACGACCGCTTCGTCCCCTGCGAGATGGGGCGCGAAAACTATGCGAACTGCGCGGCGCGCAACAAGCGCCTGCTGGTCGTGCCGGGCGCGGGACATGGGCTGAGCTACATGGTGGACAGGGAAGCGTATCTGACCGCGCTGGAGTCGTTTCTCCGGTCCGTGCTGGACTGACCCTGCATACAAAAGGAATCAGCCGCACCGTGACACCACGGTGCGGCTGATGGTTTGTCAGAGCATGGATGCGTCGTGCAGATCAATCTCGCCGTGTTCCTGTTCAAAGTCCCGGATGCGCTTTTTGATCATCTGCTCGAGTTCGCGGTTTTTTGTCCGGCCTTCGTATTCTGCGATGTAGCCGAGCTTGTCCAATAGCGCCTGGTCGACGCGCAATGTGTACCGGCTCAGGTTGTCTTTCATTTTGTCGTCCCTCCGTGACGAAATATTGGCGAAATTCTAGCGTCATATGGTTGCAAAACGCAGAAATGACGCATATTTGACGCATAACGGTAAGCGCGAATGAGCGTTCTATACAGAACTTCGCTTTGCATGCGCACGCCTTTCCGTTAGAACGCAGATTTTTTTGCAACGCCTTGTCATGCCGCAATCGCGTGCGCTATAATCGACACATTATGAGGGCTTGCCTGTCGAATACACAGACCACTACAAGTGCCCATGAAAGGAGAAATCATTATGAATCCCAGACTTTCCACCAAAATCCTGCGTCCCGACTTTCAGGGCGAGTTTACGGCAAGCATTCTTGCGGCAGCGGCATCTCCCGACCTGATTTCTTTTGCGGGCGGCCTGCCGAACCCGGTCTCTTTCCCGGTCGAGGCGATGGACAAGGCAACGCACAAAGTTCTTGAGAAAAACGGCGTCATGGCGCTCCAGTACAGCGGTACGCAGGGCTATCTGCCGCTGCGTGAGTGGGTCGCAAAGCGCTATGAGACGATGGGCGTCTACGGCGTGACGGCCGACGACATCATCATCACCAACGGTTCGCAGCAGGTGCTGACGATGATCGGCGCGTGCATGCTCGACCCCGGTGATAAGGTGATCGTCGAGAACCCGACCTACCTCGTCGCGCTGCAGTCGTTCCACTTCTTTGATCCCGAGATCCTGCCTGTCACCATCAACCCCGACGGCATCGACTGCGACGAGCTGGCGGCAACCGTGCAGGCCAACCCGGACGTGAAGTTTGCCTACGTTATCCCGAACTTCCAGAACCCCACCGGCCTGAGCTACAGTCAGAAAGTGCATGACCGCGTCGTGGAGATCTTCCGGGGCACGGACATCATCGTGCTGGAGGATAACCCGTATCGTGAGCTGCGTTTTTCCGGCACCGCGACCGACAGTTTCGGCAAGGAGCTGGGCGAGCAGTGCTGCATGCTCGGCACATTCTCCAAGATCGTCGCCCCCGGCATGCGCATCGGCTGGGTGTGCGTGCGCAACAAGGCGCTGCGTGAAAAGCTCCTGAGCTACAAGGCGACTGCCGACCTGCACACCAACATCTTCTCGCAGCTCGTTCTGGCACAGTACCTCGCGGACAACGACATCGACGCGCACATCGAGAAGACGAAAGTGCTCTACAAGCACAAGGCGGAGCTGATGATGGACTGCATGCGCAAATATCTCCCGGAGGGCGTGGAGTTCACGCCGACGGAGGGCGGCATGTTCCTGTGGGCCAAGCTCCCGAACGGCATGTCCGCGGTCGATCTTTACCGCGTCGCGCTCGCGAAGGGCGTTGCCATCTGCCCGGGCGACCCGTTCTATGAAAAGGAGCGCAACGTCAGCACGTTCCGCATCAATTACTCCAACAGCAGCGACGAGGTGATCGAAAAGGGCATCCGCATCCTCGGCGAAGCCTGCGCGGAGCTGATCGCGAAAAAGGATAACTGATCCCAAGCTATGAGAACCAAACAGCCGCACCGTGACGCCACGGTGCGGCTGATTTTTTTCAAGGGTTTGATATATCCTGCAGGCAATTTCACCGTGCGTCTGCTCGAAGTCCCGGATGCGTTCCTTAGACCTCTGTTCAAGGTCACGGTTTTTCGGCCGATGAAAAACGATCAATCACAGCAGAAGGCAGCTGATAGCCATTAGTGCGAGGCCGAGCACTGCCAAACAAATCGTAACAATGTGCCCAAAGTACTGGTGCAGCCACGCTGCAAGGATGTTGAACAGACTGCACCCGACCAGGAAGCCGCCAACGCTGCCCAAAAGCAGCCATGGGCTGTTTGCATCGGGGAAATAATGCGTTGTCAGAGACAAATACCCTGCCATCGGGGCTACCAGCAGCGCGATCGCAAGGATGACCAGAAAAGTGTACAGCCGTGGGTGCGCTGCCTGAAACTCTACGTCTGCCAAAGGTGTGAACCACAGCGCCACATTTTCCCCCTTCGGAATCCGCCAGTAAAAGAGGGGGCGGATTTTTTCGCCGTTCGGTGGATGCTTTTTGGGCGCTGCTTTTCGCTTCTTTTCAGGTGCCGCCGCAGGCAGCTCAGGTGCGGGCAATTCTGTCAGTTTCTGGATTTCCGGAAGCTCGTAGCCTGGAAACAGCAGTGCGTATTGCTCACCGTTATGGGTCAGGTCCAATGCGCAGCAAAACTGCAGGCCAATAGCTGCGCCCTCGTGACACATCACACCGCTGCGCCGAAAACGTGCCTGATCTGGTTGGCCGCCTTTGTTCCAGCCGGTCATCGGGATCCCACGCTGCACAACACGGATACGCTGCAGTTCCTGCAGTGCAAGTGCGTATACCTGATACTCGTCGGCGATGCAGAGGCTGTTTTGATCCCGGTAGAGCCAGAACTCGGTATTATGTGCCGTGTTGAGGATCTTCAGGCCCTGCGCTTCCCTGCGGTAGTCGAACAGAAGAATGTCCACGGACTGAACTTGGCCGGGAATGCCGAGATAAGTTTTCGCGCAGCGGATCTGATCGTTCATTTTCCTTCTGGCTGCCTGGACGCTGCTGCTGCAGTCGGCGGAGGCCGTCTGAACACGCTGCCAGAGCGCGAGCAGACCGGCTATACACAATGTGACCGCGCCGGTCCAGAAAATGCCCGGCGCATTGTGGTAGGCTTGCGCCAGACTGACCGCTCTGCCCGCAAGCGCCCGCACAAGCGCGCCGCCGCAGACCATGCCGATCACCAGGCAGATATATTGCATGATCAGCAAAATGCCCGGCAGACTGTGCCGCCGTTCTGCCTGTGACAGTGTGTGTGCTGTTTGTTCAAGCCCGTCGCGCATGACCTGCGGGAGCTCAGCTGACAGAAAGCACTGACCGTCAGGTCGAGTATGTCTTTGGTGCCCGGTCATGTCCGTGCAGAAAATGTACTTCATGTGTATCAATTCTCCTGATTCGTTCGTGGGCTTTGCAGACATTTGCGCCGATCCACGGAGAAAACTGCCGGCGCTGGCGCAATCACACGAAGGATCTCGTTCTGCGCATGTCGAGCACCAGCTCCGGATCCTCTGCGCGCATGCGCTCCAGGATGCCGGTCAGCGCGTCCGGGTCGCGCGTGATCGCGTCCAGCTCCGGCTGCGTGAGACCGACGAGCTGCAAAAATGCGACCCTGCCGTGCACCGTTTCGATCGGGGCGACGGTCGTGTCGCCGACAATGGCCAGACCCGTGATGGCCGAGCCCAGCTCCGGGTGCAGGGAGCTGCCGTCGCCGGGGATGTACGCGCCCGGCTCGAAGAAATTGCCGGTCTGGAACGTGTAGCGCGCCAGATGGGCCAACAGATCGAGCGCCCATGTGCCGGTCTCGGCATAGCTCTCGCGCACCTTCATCGTCATCTCATAGCCCCACTTGCTGTACCCGGCGCCGAAGGCTGCCATGTTCGGGTACAGCTCGCTCATGCCGTAGGTGACAATGTGCTGATAGCCCTTGCCTGTGTCATAGACGGCGAAGCCGTCAAGATATTCGTCACCGCCGAAGGCCGCGCGGTCGTGCAGCTCGCTCTCAAAGCATACCGGCTCCGTCTTGGGATAGCGCTTGGCAAAGGCCGCCTCGATCGCGTCCCGGCCCGGTGCCCAATCGGGGTGCTTTTTCATCCGCTTTGCGTATTCTTCTCTCGTCATGTTGTGTCCGCCTTTCGTCGATTTACTCCAGTGCTTCGTGCACGGAAAAATGGTTCTTGTGATAGCTCAGCAGCCCCTCGCGCTGCATCCGCGACAGCTCACTGCACATGGCGCTGCGGTCCACGCCCAGATAGTCGGCCAGTTGCTGGCGGTTGTAGGGGATGTCAAAGCTGTATTGCCCGGCGCGCTTGACGCACTCGGAAAAGTACGACATGAGCCGGGCGCGGATGCCCTTCGGCGCCGTGTGCAGGATGCGCTGCGAGAGCTGCAGGTTCTTGGCCGCGCACACCGTCAGCAGGTTTTGGATGAGCTTGGCGTGAAACGGGCAGGCGTTCGTGCACGTCGTGAGCACCTTGCCGATGTTCAAAAACAGCACCTCGGTGTCCTCCGAGGCGGTCACGCTGATGAGCAGCGGCTCACCAGGGATGCAGGCATAGGGCTCGGCAAACACCTCACCGGGGGCGACGTGGCCGAGCAGACTGTGGTTGCCCCAGACGTCGTCGTAGCCGATCATGGCCATGCCGGAGAGCACCATACCGAGCTGCTCGGTCGGCGCGCCCTCGGCGAGAATGGTCTCGCCCCGGTCGTAGTGTTTTTGCACCGCGCCGAGACATTGCAGCAGCAGCGGCAGCTCATCACTGCCAATGCCGCGAAACAGGCGCGTGTTGGATAGCGTGATGTTCATTTTTTTGCTCCATTTGTTGTTCTGACAACGGATTTGTGGGTTTTATTATGCTATCTTATGCGCAGAAAGTCAAGACCGCCGGGCGGGGGCCCGGACGATTTTTGGAAAGGGAAGGGATATTATGATCCGCAAAATCATCCACATTGACGAAGAAAAGTGCAACGGCTGCGGCGCGTGTGCGACGGCCTGCCACGAGGGCGCCATCGGCATCGTGAACGGCAAGGCCAAGCTCCTGCGCGACGATTACTGCGACGGTTTCGGCGACTGCCTGCCCGCCTGTCCGATGGATGCCATCCATTTTGTTGAGCGCGAAGCGGCGGCGTATGACGAGGCGGCCGTGCAGGCCAACAAGCGGAAAAAGCAGGCGGAGGCCGCGCATGCCGGCGGCTGCCCCGGCCACCAGATGCACCGCTTCCAGCGTGAGGAGACGGCACAGGCAGTGGCTCCGGCGGCACAGCCGTCGCAGCTCGGCCAGTGGCCGTGCCAGATCAAGCTCGTGCCGGTCAATGCGCCGTATTTCCGGGGCGCGAAGCTGCTCATCGCGGCCGACTGCACGGCATATGCCTACGCGAACATGCACAGTGAGTTCATGAAAGGGAAGATCACGCTCATCGGCTGCCCGAAGCTCGACGCGGTGGATTACACCGACAAGCTCACGGAGATTATCCGGGGCAACGACATTCAGAGCGTCACCATCGTGCGCATGGAGGTGCCGTGCTGCGGCGGACTCGAGCATGCGGCGCGTGAGGCGCTGCGCGCGAGCGGGAAGTTCCTGCCGTGGCAGGTCGTCACGATCTCGATCGACGGTAAGATCCTCGACCGCTGAGTCCGCTTTTCCCGGCCCTGCCTGCGCGTGCGGGCAGGGCCAACGGGAGTGTTTTTCATTTCGTGAAAAATATGCGGCAAGAGGGTTGACAAATCCGAAAATATCTGTATAATATCATTTGTTCGTAGCGGAATTGTGTAATGGTAGCACACCGGACTCTGACTCCGTTTGTGAGGGTTCGAATCCTTCTTCCGCTGCCAACCAAAACGCCCTTGTCATTGACAAGGGCGTTTTTTTATCCCACAATGCAAGGAGAGAATTCGCTATGCGGATGGAATCCTGTGTGCAGGACGGGAAAACCGTCGCGGTCATCACCGGAACGGAGCTGGTGCTCACCGACGCGCAGTCGGCGCTCGATCTCATCATGACGCGCGCTATGAGACGGATACCAGTCTCATCGCAATCGAAAGAGCTGCGGTTGCGCGTCTGGTGCGTGCGGATGCGTTATCTGTGTATAGAAAAAAGCCTCTGCCGGCCGGCAGAGGCTTTTTCCGTTTCATGCGCTGCTTATTTGTCCAGATAGCTGGTCAGCAGCTCCTGCAGCAGCTCATCGCGGTCAAGGCGGCAGATGAGACTGCGGGCGTTGTTGTAGTTGGTGATATACGTCGGGTCCTCAGAGAGAATGTAGCCGACGAGCTGGTTGATGGGGTTGTACCCTTTGACAACAAGGGAATGATACACGGAAGTGAGGATCTCCTTCATTTCTGTTTTGTTGTCGATCGCGTTAAACCGTCTGGTTGCGTCTTCCATGCGAAGCCCTCCCTTATACGAGTTCTTGTGCTCATTATACCAAAAAACACAAGCCTGTAAAGTCCATTTCCCAACTGTTTTCAAAAAAAGTTCTGAAATATTTCTTAAAATATTCCAAATCCCGACGCCGCTCAGCGGATGGTCGCGTTAAAGGTCTCCTTGAGCGCTTTCAGCACGCTCTGCATGGTCTCCTCGGCGTGGTCGTCGGTGAGCGTCTGGTCGTCGGCACGCAGCGTCAGCGAGAAGGCGACGCTCTTGTAGCCGGTCGGGATCGGCGCACCGGTGTACACGTCAAACAGCTCGCAGCCCTTGAGATACTGCCCGCCGGCGGCGAGGATGCACGCCGAGAGCTTGGCGACCGGGATGTCCGCGCTGCAGACGATGGCGACGTCGCGCGTCACAGCCGGGAAGCGCGGCAGCGGCGTGTAGACCGGGGTCGCGCCGCGGGCGGCGAGCATGCCGTCGAGCCGGAGTTCAGCGGTGTAGAGCTCCGCGTCCACGCCATAGTTTTCCGCGGCGAGCGGGTGAATCTGGCCGAGTACGCCCAGCAGCTTGCCGCCGGCGTAGACCTTCGCGCAGCGGCCGGGGTGATAGGACGGGTTCTCGTTCTCGGCCTCGAACGTCACGTCCGCGATGCGCAGACCGGCGAGGATGCGCTCGACCGCGCCCTTGAGCTGGAAGAAGTCCATCCCGCCGCCGTAACCGCCAAGGCACAGCAGCTTCGGCTCGTCGGCCATGCCGTCCGGGCGGGCAAAGTAGACCTTGCCGATCTCATAGAGGCGCACGGCCTTGTTGCGGTAGTTATAGTTGCGCGTGAGGATCTCGAGCATGGACGGCAGGATGGTCGTGCGCATGATGGAGGTGTCCTCGCCGAGCGGGTTGAGGATCTTCATGGAGTCGCGCAGCGGGGAGTCCGCTGGAAGACGGATCTTGTCATAGTACGACGGGCTGATGAACGAGTAGGTGATGATCTCGCTGTAGCCGAGCGCGCGGGCCATGGCGCCGATGCTGCGCTCCGCCTTCTGCGCGTCGGTATAGCCGCCGCTGGTGGTTTGGCCGCGCATGAGCGTGCAGGGGATGTTGTTGTAGCCGTAGAAGCGGGCGATCTCTTCGGCGATGTCGGAGTAGTGCTCCACGTCGCCGCGCCAGGACGGGACGATGATCGTGTCGCCGTCGAGCTCGAAGCCGAGCGCGAGCAGGATGCGGCGCATCTCCGCCTCAGACACGTCCGTACCGAGTAGGCCGTTGACTTTGTCCGGCTCGAGCTTCACGGTCTTGGGCACGATGGGCTCGGGCAGCACGTCGATGGTGCCGCGCATCACCTCGCCGCAGCCGAGCAGCTCCACGAGCTCGCACGCGCGGTCAACGGCCGCGACGGTGTTCATCGGATCCAGGCCCTTCTCGAAGCGTCCGGAGGCCTCCGTGCGCATGCCGAGCGCGGCGGCCGTGCGGCGGATGCTCGTACCGTTGAAGTTCGCACCCTCAAAGACGACCATGGCCGTGTCGCCGACGATCTCGGAGTTGGCGCCGCCCATGACACCGGCCACCGCGACGGGCTTTTCCTCGTCGCAGATGCACAGCATGTTCGGCGTGAGCTTACGCGCATTGCCGTCGAGCGTCTGGATGGTCTCACCCTCGCGTGCGGTGCGCACGATGATCTGCTTGCCGCCGATGCACGAGAAGTCGAACGCGTGCATGGGCTGGCCATACTCGAGCATGACGTAGTTGGTAATATCGACGATGTTGTTGATCGGGCGCACGCCGCTGTTGCGCAGGCGCTCGCGCATCCACGCCGGGGACGGCGCGATCTTGACGTTGCGCACCATGCGCGCGGTGTAGCGCGGGCAGAGCGCCGGATCGTCGATGCGGATGCTGACGTGATCGTGAATGTCCTCGCCGCTGCCGGGGACCTCGGGCGTGTGCAGCCGGAGGGGCTTGTCAAACGTCACGGCGGCCTCACGTGCCAGACCGATCACGGACAGGCAGTCCGGGCGGTTCGGCGTGATCTCAAACTCGACCACGTGATCGTCCATACCGATGACGGCGGCAATGTCGTCGCCGGGCTTCACGCCGTCCTCCTGCATGACCCACAGGCCGTCCTCGATGGCGTAGGGGTAGTCATGCAGCGTCAGGCCGAGCTCCTTGAGCGAGCACATCATGCCGTTGGAGAGCTCGCCGCGCAGCATGCCGGCGTGAATCTCCTTGCCGTCGGGCAGGAGGGAGCCGTCGAGCGCGACGGGCACCATGTCGCCGACCTTCTGGTTCTGCGCGCCGGTGACGATCTGCAGCGGCGCGTCGCCGCCCACGTCGACCTGGCAGACCCACATGTGGTCGGAGTTCGTGTGGCGCACCATCTCCACGATGCGGCCCGCGACGACATTCTGAATGTTCTTGTGCAGGTCCGTGAACGTCTCCACCTTGGAGCCGGAGAGGGTCATTGCCTCGGAAAAGTCGTGATCGGCCCAGGCCGAGCAGTCTACGAATTCATTGAGCCATTTTCTGCTTAAAATCATGGTAGCCTCTCCTTTCTCAGAACTGCTGCAGGAAGCGCACGTCGTTTTCGAAGATCAGGCGCAGGTCGCTGATCTTGAACCGGCGCATCGCCAGACGCTCCAGGCCCATGCCGAAGGCCCAGCCGGAGTAGACGTCCGTGTCGATGCCGCAGCCCTCGAGCACCTTCGGGTGGATCATGCCGGCGCCGAGGATCTCGATCCAGCCCTCACCCTTGCAGGTGGGGCAGCCCTTGCCGCCGCACTTGTGGCACTGCACGTCCATCTCGCAGCTCGGCTCGGTAAACGGGAAGTGGTGCGGGCGGAAGCGGGTGACGGTGTTCTCACCGTAGAGCTTTTTCACAAGTGTGTTGAGCGTGCCCTTCAGGTCCGCCATCGTGACGCCCTTGTCGATGACCATGCCCTCGATCTGGTGGAACATGGGCGAGTGCGTGGCATCGACCTCGTCCTTGCGGTAGACGCGGCCGGGGGCGACCATGCGGATCGGCAGCGGCTTGCTCTCCATGGCGCGCACCTGCATCGGGGAGGTCTGCGTGCGCAGGAGGATGCTGCTGTCCTCGGTCAGATAGAACGTGTCCGACCACTCGCGGGCGGGGTGGCCTTCGCTGGTGTTGAGCTTGGTGAAGTTATATTCGGCCTCTTCGATCTCGGGGCCTTCGAGGATCTCGAAGCCCATGCCGACGAAGATGTCCTTGATCTCATCGAGCACGATGTACATCGGGTGCTGGTGGCCGAGCTCCGGTGCTTTGCCGGGCATGGTCACATCGAGCGTCTCGGCCTTGAGGCGCATCTCGAGCATGCGCGCGTTGAGCGCCTCGCGGCGCTGGTCGATCGCTTCCTCCAGTTCGGCGCGCACCTGGTTTGCCAGCTGGCCCATGGCCGGGCGCTCCTCCGCCGACAGGCGGCCCATCTGCTTGAGGATGGCGGTCAGCTCACCCTTTTTGCCGAGGTACTTCACGCGCAGGTTTTCCAGCGCGGTGATGTCGTCCGCCTGCAAAATGGCGGCGACGGAAGCCTCGCGCAGCTTCTGCAGCATTTCTTTCATGCAAACAACTCCTCCGTTGCAAGATTTTCATGGTTCGTTGTGTTCCTTGCCGGATCGCGGACAAAAAAAGATCCTCCCGTCCCGCATACAGGGACGAAAGGAAACTTCCGCGGTACCACCCGAATTCGGCGCGTGCGCGCCGCACTCTGTGCGCGGTAACGGGCGGACCCGCCGGGGATTGGCCGGAGCTCACGGGCGAACAAAGCACGTTTCTCGCAGGACGCTCTCAGCCGATGGCGTCCCTCTCTGGTGCGGAACCTTGGTACTATTTTCCCGATCCAAGCAATAAACTCAATAACAAAGCTATTTATACCACACTTTGCGGCACAAATCAATGTAAAAGGGGAAGAAAATTTGACGCGGCGCGCCGAAAACGTTATAATAATCAGAGAAAAATCACCCCTTTTCCGTCCGGGAGGCAGATCATGCATCGCATTGCACCCTGCGCGCCGTATTTGCCGCGGCGCGCGTCCGATACCAATAAATATGACTACGGCCGCGTGCTCATCGTCGGCGGCTGCGTCGGCTATACCGGCGCGCCGACGCTGTGCGCCCGCGCGGCTCTGCGCTGCGGCGCCGGATTGGTGTCCGTCGGCGTGCCGGAGGCGATCTATGCCGTCACCGCCGTGAAAAACGACGAGGCGATGCCGTTCCCGCTGCCGTCGGCGGAGGGGAAGCTGGCGCGCGATGCGTTGCCGATACTGCTCGAGCGGCTGCAAAAAAGCGATGTGTGCGTGCTCGGCCCCGGTCTCGGACGCAGTGATGCACTCACGGCGCTGGTGCAGGCGGTCGTTACGCAGTCCGGCACGCCGCTCGTGCTTGATGCCGACGCGCTCTTTGCCGTCGCGCAGGACGTGACGGTGCTCGACCGCGCCTGCGCGCCCATTGTGCTCACGCCGCACGATGGGGAGTTTGCCCGTCTGGCCGGGCCGGATGGAACCGGCAGGGCAGAGGCGGCGTCCGATTTTGCCGTCCGGCACGGCTGCACGGTCGTGCGCAAGGGACCGGAGACGGTCTGCGCGTTCCCGGACGGGGACGCGGCGGTGCTGCGTGCTGGCAATCCCGGCATGGCCAAGGGCGGCAGCGGCGACGTGCTGGCGGGCATGTTCGCTGCGCTGCTGTGCCAGATGCCCGCGCGCGACGCGGTGCAGACCGCCGTCTGGCTGCACGGCCGGGCGGGCGACCTCTGTGCCGGGCGCATGGGCGAATATGCGATGAACCCGACCGATGTGATCGCGGCCCTGCCGGAGGTCACAAAACCCATCATCCGATAGGAGGCAGTATGCAGCGCAAAGCAATCGCTGCACTGATGATAAGCCTGCTGCTGTTGTCCGCATGCGGACGCGGCGCGGGGGAGCAGAAGTTTGAAGCCTTTCGTGACACGCTGACCGGTCAGCTCGTCACCACGACGGCGCAGGTGCGCGTCCAGCGCGGCGACACGGTCACGGGCTATACGCTCACCTGTCAGGAGCTGCCGGACGGCTATGACCTCACGGTCACGGCGCCGGAACAGGCGGCCGGCGTTACGGCCCACCTGCGCGACGGGGCGAGCACGCTCGCCTTTGATGACATCATCCTCCCGGCGGGCGACCTCAACGGCGCGGGCCTGACACCGCTGACGGCGCTGCCCTATGTGGTGGAGGCCATCCGCAGCGGCTATGTCGACCTGACGTGGACGGAGGACGGGCTGCAGGTCGTGCAGCTCATCACGGACGATCACACCGCCGTGCGTCTGTATCTGGACGGCACGGTGCCGCAGTGCGCGGAGCTGTCGGTCGATGACACGCTCTGTCTGCGCTGCACCATAGAAAACTGGAATCTGGAACAAGGAAGTACGAACGATGAATCGCAAGATCAGAACCTGGGTAGAGATCAGTCTCAATGACTTGGAACACAATTATCGCGAGATCAGCAGCCGCCTGCCGGACGGCTGCCAGATGCTTGGCGTCTGCAAGGCCAATGCCTACGGCCACGGCGCGGTGCGCGTGGCGCAGCGGCTGCAGCGGGCGGGCTGCCAGTGGGTTGCCGTCAACTGCTATGACGAGGCGGAGGAGCTGCGCGCCGCCGGTGTGACGATGAACATCCTGCTGCTCGGCCCGCAGTCGGCGAACATTGCGGTCGATCTGGCCACGCTCGGCGTGACGCAGGCGGTCGGCAGCATCGAATATGCACGCGAGCTCAACCGCTTTCTCGCCGGCACCGGCCTGCGGCTGGACGCGCACATGAAGCTCGAGACCGGCATGGGCCGCACGGGCTTTGATGTGCACGACGACAGCCACCTCGACGAGATGATCGAGGCGCTCTCACTGCCGCACCTGAACTTCACGGGCGTGTTCACGCACTTTGCCGTCTCGGACGAGAACGGCGACCCGTACACGCAGCTGCAGTTTTCGCGCTTTACGCACGCGATCGAGCGCATGGAACAGGCGACCGGCCACCACTTCGCCATCCGTCACTGCGCCAACAGCGGCGCTGTCATTAATTATCCTGAGATGCACCTCGACATGGTGCGCCCCGGCCTGCTGCTCTACGGCGTGTTTCCGGCCAAGGAGACCGGCGGGCTCGACCTGCGCCCGGCCATGTCGCTCTACAGCCGCGTGTCCGAGGTGACGCACCACCATGCGGGCGACACGATCAGCTACGGCCGCACGTTCACTTGCCCGCGCGATATGCGCCTGGCCGTGCTGCCGGTCGGCTATGCCGACGGGCTGCTGCGCAGCCTCTCCGGCAAGGGCGATGTGCTGCTGCACGGTAAACGCGCACCCCAGGTCGGCCGCATCTGCATGGATATGTGCATGGTCGATGTCACGGACATCCCCGAGGTGCAGCCCGGCGACGTGGCCACGATCTTCGGCCGCGACCTCTCGGTGGCCGAGCAGGCGGACAAGGCCGGCACCATCCCGTATGAGCTGCTGTGCGCCATGAGTCAGCGCGTGCAGCGCGTGTACATCGACTGAAGTATAAATTTCGCTCCGATGGCGAAAATAACTGTGCCCCTACATATCGACCGGGGCAAATATTCCATCGGAGATGAATACGATGCATCCAGTTCGACGCGGAGATATCTATTATGCCGACCTCAGTCCGGTGGTCGGCAGTGAGCAGGGCGGCATGCGCCCCGTGCTCATCATTCAGAACGACACCGGCAACCGCCACAGCCCGACGGTGATCGCCGCCGCGATCACGTCACAGACCGGCAAGGCCAACCTGCCCACGCACATCTCGCTCGCAGCGCGCAGCTGCGGCCTGACGCGTGACAGCGTGATCCTGCTCGAGCAGGTGCGCACGCTCGACAAATCGCGCCTGCGCGAGCGCATGGGCCGCCTGGACGAGCCCGCGATGCATCAGGTGGACAACGCAATTGCCGTGAGCTTTGGCCTGCCGCAGTAAACACCCACGCTTTCTAACGGAGGGACGGTTATGAAGAAAAAGACACTGACCACCATCATCCTCATCGTCGCGCTCGCCATGGTCGCCGCCGTGACCGTGTACGCCGTCGCAAACTACGGCACGAAGGACGACCCGCTCGTTACATCCAGCTACCTGCAGGATGTGGTGCAGCCGCGCATGGAGGACGCCTACCGTTCCACGCTCGACGGGCAGATCAGCGAGATGGAGGATCAGTTTGCCGACCAGGTCGCCGCCGCGGGCGGGTCGTATGTACTCGTGACGCTCGAAAACGGCCAGACGCTCACCGGCCGCGCCGGTACGGAGATCCTCATGCGCACGGGCACTGCCGCCGTGGCGCAGAGCGCTGCCATTGACCTCACGACCGGCGAGACCGCCGCCGTCGGGGCAAAACTCACGGAAAACCACCTGTACCTCGTGCAGGCGGACAACGCCGGTATTCAGGCGTCCGCCGACGTCACCGTCATGGTGCGCGGCAGCTACCATGTCGGCTGACCCGGTTCTAAATCCATCACTCCCGCGCATAGTCTGGTGCGGGAGTGATTTTTTATGCCTGATTATCCGATTCTGCAGCAAAACAAGCCCATCGGCACGCTGACCGTGACGCAGGAGGGGCTGTTCACGGTGTTTTCCGCGCGGGCAAAGACGAATGCCGACCGTCTGCGGCTCGCCGTGTGCGGGGAGCGGTCGCGCGCGTATCTCGGCCTCATGCTGCCGGACGGGAGCGGCTGGCTCACGCTGCGCAGGCGGCTCACGCGGCTCGAGCGCGCGCGTCTGCCGGACCCGATCCTGTTTGCGGCCGACGAGACATGGGACATCCCGGATGCGCCGGAATCCGCCCCGGACCCGCCGCGGGCGCAAAAGGCTGCGCCGGATGACGGGCTTGATGTGCTCTGGTATTCCGCGCCGGACGGCGTGCTCACCACGTTTGACGGTAGGCGGATGCTCATCGCCATCCCTGCGGACACGCCGAATCTGCCGCGCGGCGCCGAGACCGTGCTGCGTGAGATCGACGGTCGGCCGTACCTCATTTTTCCGCGCTGAATTGCAATTTTGTTGCCGTCGTGGTATACTCGTTGCAACAAAAACACAAAAGGAGCATATCGCGATGAGAATGAGCGATCTGATCACGAAAAAGCGCGACGGGCAGGCCCTCACGACGGAGGAGATCCGCTATATGATCGACGGCTACAGCCGCGGTGAGATCCCGGATTATCAGATGTCCGCCATGACGATGGCCATCTATTTCCGCGGCATGGACCGGCGCGAGACGCTGGACCTGACCATGGCTATGATGCACAGCGGCGAGACGCTGGATCTGTCAGGCGTGTCCGGCGTCAAGGCGGACAAACACTCGACCGGCGGCGTGGGCGACAAGACCTCGCTCGTGCTCGTGCCGATGGTGGCGAGCCTCGGTGTGAAGATGGCGAAGATGTCCGGCCGCGGCCTCGGCCACACGGGCGGCACGCTCGACAAGCTCGAGAGCATTCCGGGCTTCAACATCAATCTGCCCATGGAGCGCTTTCTGGAGAATGTGGATCGCGTCGGCATGGTCATTGCCGGCCAGACGGCGAACCTCGACCCCGCGGACAAGAAGCTCTACGCCCTGCGTGACGTGACCGGCACCGTGGCGAGCATCCCGCTCATCGTCAGCAGTATCATGTCCAAGAAGCTGGCCGCCGGTGCGGACATCATCGTGCTGGACGTCAAGTGCGGCAGCGGTTCGTTTATGAAGACGCTGGACGATGCGCGCGAGCTCGCGACCGAGATGGTCGAGATCGGCAAAATGGCCGGCCGCAAGACGGTCGCCGTCATCACGGACATGGACGAGCCGCTTGGCCACGCCGTCGGCAATGCGCTCGAGGTCAAGGAGGCCATCGCGGCGCTGCGCGGGGAATATAAAAGTGAGCTGCTCGAGCTGTGCCTGACGCTCGGCAGCTGTATTCTCACGCAGGCGGGCATGGCGGCCGACGATGCGGCGGCGCGCGCCATGCTGGAGCAGACGATCACGGATGGTTCGGCGCTCAAAAAACTGGCGGAGTTCGTCGCGGCGCAGGACGGCGACCCGGCCGCGATCTATGACTCATCGCTCCTGCCCATGGCGCCGGTGCAGATGGAGGTACCATCCCCAGCGAGCGGCTATGTGCGCCACATCGCGGCGACGGACGTGGGCCTCGTGTCCATGCGCCTCGGCGGCGGCCGCGCGACGAAGGACAGCGTTATCGACCACAGCGTCGGCATCGTCCTGCGCAAGAAGGTGGACGAGCCGGTCACGGCAGGGGAGTCGCTCGCGACGATTCATGCGGCCGACGAGGCTAGCGCCCGCAGAGCGGTCGCGGAGCTCGCCGCCTGCTACACCATCACCCCGGACGCGCCCCCGGCGGAGCCGTTCATCAAGGCAATCATCCGCTGAAGACAACAAAAAAACTCCCGGAGCTGCGGCTCCGGGAGTTTTTTGTGCTTGGATTATGGGTAGGCGTGCGTGCGCAGATAGGTCATCCACGCCTTCATGCCCTCAGCGTTCAGGTGCATGCCGTCGCCGTCCTGATAGGTCTGCGGCAGGAATCCGTCGTCTCCGACAAGGCCGCTGGCCATGTCGAGATACTTCACGCTGTTGCTCTCCGCCGCTGCGGCAATCCAGCCGTTGACCTTCTGAATGAGTTCATTCGTGATGTCCTCGTACTGGTAGTTCGACGCGATGGGCGTCAACGAGCAGCAGATGATCTTCGTGTTCGGACTCTTGGCCTTGACGGCGTTGATGAGCGTGGTATAGACGGATTTGATCTGCTCCTCGTTCGTCATGGAGATGTTGTCCGCGCTCGGGCAGATGACAAGATAGGCGGGCTTGTTGACCTCGCAGATCTCATCCGCGGGCACATTGTTGCCGGTCACGGGGGATTTGTACTTCGCCGTGTCGAGCGAGGAGGCGGGCAGGGAACCGGTGTCCGGCACCCAGACCTGCTTGGCGGCGTCCTTGCCGGTGAGCATCGTCTCCGACTGCAGGACCTTCAGCGACTTGTCGCCCAGGAAATAGATCTGATCGACATAGGTGCTGCCCTTATCCTCCGTCTGTGCGAGCGCGGCGGACGACTGGATGGGCGCGATCGGATTTGCCTGCGGCGTCGGCGTCGGCGTTTCCGTGACGGTCGGCGTGGCTTCCGCCTTCGTCGAGCCCGTGTTGCCGACGGCGTTGGTAAACACCAGCACAACGGCCACCAGCGCCAGGCACAGCAAAATGGCGCCCGACCAGAAGGTATACATCATGTTTTTGTTCGTGTTTTTCATCAGGGTCCCTCGCTTCCGGATAGACAAAAGAAGCCCGGTGAAGGGCTTCTTTTGCAGTTACAGTTACGCTTCTTGCTCTTTCTTGGCTTCCTCGATGACCTTCTGCTGGACGTTGCCGGGAGCTTCCTCGTAGCGCACGAACTTGCACGAGAAGGAGCCGCGGCCCTGCGTCATGGAGCGCAGGTCGATCGTGTAGGAGCCCATCTCGGCCATCGGGACTTCCGCCTCGACGGTCTGCATGCCGTCCTCCGCCGTCATGCCGAGCACGGTGCCGCGGCGCTTGGAGGAGATGTCGGACATGATGTCGCCCAGATTGGCATCCGGAATGGTGACCTTCAGCAGGCCAATCGGCTCGAGGATGGTCGGCTTCGCCTTCGGAATACCGTCCTGATAGGCGAGACGGGCGGCTGTCTGGAACGCCATATCGTTGGAGTCGACCGGGTGGTAGGAGCCATCATACAGCACGGCCTTCAGGCCGACGAGCGGGTAGCCGGCGAGCACACCCTTCTGCACGGCATTGCGCAGGCCCTTTTCAACGGACGGGAAGAAGTTTTTCGGCACACTGCCGCCGAAGACTTCCTCGGCGAAAATCATGTCGTCGGACTCGTCCTGGGGCTCGAAGCGGATCCAGACGTCGCCGAACTGGCCGCTGCCGCCGGACTGCTTCTTGTGGCGGCCGTGGGCCTCGACCTTGCCCTTGATCTTCTCGCGGTAAGCGACGCGGGCGGGCTTGAGCTCGGTCTCGACGCCGAAGCGGCTCTTGAGCTTGGCGCACAGGACGTCGACCTGAATATCGCCGGCGCCGGAGATGACCATCTGATGGGTCTCGGCGTTGTTGACGAGCGTGAAGGAGATGTCCTCCTCGTTCAGGCGGGCAAGGCCGGAAGCGACCTTGTCGTCCTGGCCCTTGGTCTTAGGGCTGATGGCCATGGAATAGCAGGGCTCTGCCAGCTCGATGGCGGGCAGCTCGACCTCGTTTTTCGGGTCGCAGACGGTGTCGCCGGTCTTCCACTCCATCTTGCCGATGGCCACGATGTCGCCGCAGCAGGCTTCCTTGACCTCGGTGTTCTTCTTGCCGCACATGGTGTACATGCGGCCGAGCTTATCGGTGCTGCTCATGCGCACGTCGCGCAGAGACAGATCGGACGTGACCTTGCCGGACAGGACCTTGATGAAGGAGTACTTGCCGAACTGGTCAGAAATGGTCTTGAACACGAACGCGCACACCGGGCCGTTCGGGTCGATGGCGAGCTTGCCGCCGTCAGCCGTGACGACCTCGCCGACCTCGGCCGGGTCGGGCACGTAATCCACGATTGCCTGCAGCACGGCCTCGGTGCCGATGCCGCTGCCGGCGGCACCGCAGAGCACGGGGAACACGGTGCGGTCCTTCAGGCCCTGACGCAGACCCTTGACGGTGTCCTCCTCGGAGAGCATCATGTCCTCGAAGTACTTCTCCATGAGCTCCTCGTCCGCACCGGCGGCCGTCTCAAAGAGCGTCTCGCGCAGCGACTCGACCATGTCGGCGTCAGCGGCGGGAACGGCGACCTTCGTGGTCTTGTTGCCCTTGGTCTGGTAAGCCACGTTGTGCACCAGGTCGATGACGCCGGTGCCGTCGCTCATCGGCGCGGTCACGGCGCAGACGGCGCTGCCGTATTTCTCCTGCAGGGCGGAGAGGACGCCGGCGAAATCGCCGTGATCCTCATCGGTCTTGGAGATGTAGAACATGCAGGGCATGTTGGCGTTTTTGAGGTATTTCCAGCTGCGCTCGGCGCCGACGGCGATGCCGTCTTTCGCGGTGCAGAAGATCATGCCGGCCTCGACGGCGCGCAGGGCGCACATCACGTCGCCCGCAAAATCGAAAAAGCCCGGGCAGTCGAGCACGTTGATCTTGCAGCCGCCGAAGTTGACCGGCGCGATGCTGGTCGAGATCGTGATCTGGCGCTTGATCTCTTCGGGATCGTAATCGCAGACGGTGTTGCCGTCGGCGGTCTTGCCCTGACGGTCGATCGCACCCGTCATGTACAGCATGCTCTCGGCGAGCGTGGTCTTGCCGCTGCCGCCGTGGCCGAGCAGGCACACGTTACGGATATTCTTGGTTTCGTAGCTCATGTAGTGTACTCTCCTTCTATATAGACTATCCAAAATTCCAAACTCCGGAAATCACGCCGTGCGTGACACACACGACTATAAAAGTATACACGATTTCAAAACTCTTGGCAATCATAAATATGAAAACTCAACGTTTCAGGCTGAAATTCAGCAAAATGACCGGAACGAGCCATAGGACCATGTACACCAGGAGGTTGCCGACGGTGGCGGAATCGAACGCGCCGATGGCACACAGGGCAAACATCAGCACGACGCCGATGACCGTGCACAGCAGGGCAAGGATGACGCAGATGCGCACCGTCGAGTACAGCTGGCGGCCGAGACCGGCGACGCTCACAAGCGGGCCGAGCCCGTCGCGCGCCACGATGCCGGCGGTCTGCGTGTAGTCGGACGGTTCCGCTGCCGACATGGCATAGCGCTTGGAGTAGGCCGGGAAGTCAAAGCCGTCGGTGGACATCTTGAACTTCTGGCTGAGCATGAGCGGTGTGATGTTGAAGTCGCGCACGGCAAAGATCGGTGCGATCTTCGTGCGCAGCAGACCGAAGAGCGCGTTCTGCACCGACTGCACCGGCACATACTTGATCTTGAAGCTGGCGACGAACAGGCCGTTGATGGATGTGAACACGGCATTTTTTGCGTTGAGCTGCTGCGGCAGGTGCACGCCCTTGAGGTTCATGAAGGCACTGCTGCCGACGAGCACTTCCTCGCCGTTGACGAGGGCGGTCAGGCCGCCGCTTTCGTTGCAGGTGAAGGATTCGACCGGCATGAGCGTGCAGTTGTTGCGCTGCATGAGATCGGTAAACACGGTGGCAAGGCAGCTGCCGGAGGCAACGATCACGCTGCCGGTATAGGAGATGACCTTGTCCGGGAACGCGCCGTCGAGGATGCGGATGTCCTCGATCGAGATGTTGCGTGCGGTGAACAGATCCTTATCCGTGACGATCAGGTGCTTGCTGCGGCCGATGTCGCTCGCGCCGCTCCAGCCCGCGATGGCGCTGCCGGTGCGGGCGAGCTTGCGCGCGGCGGTCCGGAACGGGACGGCGAACGCCACAAGCGCCGCAAACGGCGCGCACGGCGCGGTGACGGCGGCAAACACGTGCAGGATGTTGGCATAATTGCCGCTGAGGATCGTGGCCAGCAGGCCGAGGATCACGGACGCGGCGATCAGATACGGTGCGAGCGAGGCATAGATCGTGTCGGCCGGGCCGGCCTCCTCGCTGCGGTGGATGAAGCCCGCAGTGTCGCGCTTGGACTTGAGCACGGTGATGCTGTCCTTGACGACTTCACTGTCCGCGCTGACGGTGTAGGGATCTTTGTCGACCGCGAGCGTGCGGAACGTGGACTTGAAGCCGCGGCAGGTGTTCAGCGCGCTCCACAGGCAGCAGGCCACGGCAACCGCGGACACGGCGCAAAACGGCAGACCGACGGCGTCCGACCCCGTGACGGCCAGCACGACCGCGTCGAGCGCGGAAAAGACGCAGTTGAGAAACACGAGCGATTCCAGCCCCGGCGTGCGGCGCACGAGGTTGAAAAAGCCGTTGGTGATCACGTCCAGACCGATGAGCATCACGGTCAGCTGCATCATCAGGCACACGAGCGCCGCGACGGACGGGCTGCTCTTGAGCACGCCGAACACCGGCAGCCCGAGCGAGATGTAGATCAGCGGAATGCACACGATCATGGCCGCCCGGCAGCGGAAGCGCAGGGACTTGACCTGGCCGCCGTAATACTTTGCGGCGTCTTCGGCGTCCGGCTCCTGGCCGAGATCCTCCTCGGCGCTGGCCGAGGCGTGCACGGCGCTGTTGTGTTCGCGGATGCGGTAGGCCACGGCGGCGAGCCGGGCCATGAGCGGATTGAGTACCGTGTCCTGAAAGCTGCGGCGCGCGGGGCCGCCCGAGCCGTCGTCCGCGGCGGCGTAGTCACTGGCGCGAGCGTAGGACGCGTTCCCGGCCGCGCTGTCGTCCATGCCCTCTTCCGTGACGGCCTGAAACACACGCGTCGGCTCTTCCGGCTCCGGTTCCGGGTCATACAGGCCCTCCGGCACCTCCGGCGGGGCGGAGACGGGGATGGCGGCGTCCTCTGCCGGGGGCTCCTCCTCCGGCTCCACCGGCTCATCCGGCACGACCTCCGAGAGCTTCGAGGCGAAATGCTTCAGCCCCGAGATGCCTTTCTTGGCCAGACGCTTGGCATTGGCCTTCGTCTCGCTCCACTTTTCGATCTCTTCCTCGGTGGCGTGGTCGCGCTGGCGCTTCGGCTGATAGCGCTTGACGTCGTGGTCCTCGTGCGGCGGCGCGTCCGGCGCGGCCGTTTCGGCCTCCTGGTCAATATCTTCCAGCGCGCTGTCGAGTTCGGCGGACATGAGAATGTCTTCGGCCTCGGCGTCCTCGGCCTCTTCCTCTTCGATCATTTCCGCCGTGACGGGCCGGCTGCTGTAGGCCGGCTGCGGACGGGGCGCGGGTGCGTCCGTCTGAAAATCCTTATATTCGTCCAGAATGGATTCCAGGGAGAATTCTTCGGCGTCCAGGTCGAAAGAAACATCCTCTGGCGAGCGATCAAATTGGTCCATATGGTCAACTCCTTTTTATAGCGTAGGGGTGCGGGCGTTCAGCTCCGCTGACGCAGCGCCTCATAGAGCAGCACGGCCGCGGCCGCGGATGCGTTGAGCGAGGAGATCTGCCCGCGCAGCGGGATGCTGACGAGAAAATCGCACTTTTCCCGCACCAGCCGGCTGATGCCGGCGCCTTCCGACCCGATGACGATGCAGGACGGGCCGGTCAGGTCCGTTTTCCACAGCTCGTTCGAGCCCTCGGCGGCGGTGCCGTAGATCCAGAGACCGTTTTTCTTGAGCGTCTCGATCGCGGCGACGAGATTCGGCACGCGCGCGACGGCCATATGCTCGAGCGCACCGGCGGACGTTTTGTCCACGACGGCGGTCAGCCCCGCGCTGCGGCGCTTCGGGATGATGACACCGTGCGCGCCGACGCACTCGGCCGTGCGGATGATGGCGCCGAGGTTGTGCGGGTCGGAGATCTCGTCGCACAGCACGAGAAACGGCGCCTCGCCGCGCTCGGCCGCGAGGGCGAGCATGTCCTCGATCGTGCTGTATTCCTTGACGGCGCACAGCGCGATCACGCCCTGATGCGCGTGCGTCTGGCTCATGGTGTCGAGCTTGCGGCGGTCGGCCTCCGTGACGACGATGCCGGCGCTGCGCGCCTTCGAGGCGATGTGCCCGAGCGTCTTGTCCACGTCGCCCTTGGCGATGAAAATTTTATCGATCGTGCGGCCCGCGCGCAGGGCCTCCATGACCGCGTTGCGGCCCTCGATCAGATCATTGCGCGCTTCTGTTTCAAATTCCTGTATTTGTTCCATGATATACCCATACCTTGCGACATAATAATACAGATATCATCATACCACACGATCGCCCATTTAGAAAGCACAAATCTGCGATTCCAGATATTTTTTTATGGACTTTGCGGTTTTAAGAAGGTATCATGGACATACGTTGTATTTACGGAGGAACCCCATGAGAAAACTGATGAACAAAATCGACCGGTTTTGCTATACGCACCCGCGTTTCGGCATCCCGAACCTGATGCTGATCATCGTCATCGGCAATGCGGCCGTCTGGCTGCTGACGAAAATGGACACGACCGGGCAGATCGTCTCGCTCCTGAGCGGCTCGGCGCAGGGCATCCTGCACGGGCAGGTCTGGCGTCTGGTGACGTATGTGTTCGTACCCACGGAGGCCAGTCCCATCTGGCTGCTGGTGATGCTGTATTTTTATTATTGGATCGGCTCGTGTCTCGAGCGCGAGTGGGGCAATGGCAAATTCACGATCTATTACGTGAGCGGCATGCTGCTCACGGCGATCTATGGCGTGGTGCTCTCGGCCATCCTCGGGCGCGACGTGATCGTCTCGACCACGTACCTGAACCTGTCCATGTTCTTCGCCTTTGCCACGCTCTATCCGGATATGCAGGTGCTGCTGTTTTTCATCATCCCGATCAAGGTGAAGTATCTGGCATATGTGGACGCGGCGCTGTTCGTGCTCGGTATCGTCACGACGTCGTTCCCGCTGAACCTGCTGCCGGTGGTGGCGGTGCTCAACTATCTGGTCTACTGCGGCGACTGGCTGTTTGACTTTTTCCGCCCGTCGCACGTGCGCCAGCGGCAGAAAACGGTGAACTTCAAGCGCGAGGCCCGGCGCATCCAGCGCGAGCAGGCCAACAAGCCTTACCATTATAAATGCGCCGTCTGCGGCCGCACGGATGTCGATCATCCGGAGCTGGAGTTCCGTTACTGCTCGCGCTGCGTGGGCTATCACTGCTTCTGCCAGGATCACATCAACAACCATGTCCATTTCACGGAGTGACCGGCCATGCAGACTGCGGAGATGAAAAAAGATTATGCCGTCGCAGTGCTCGACCCGGCTGGCAACGTCACGGCGCTGGTGCTCTCGGACGTACCCGCGGCGGAGCGCGCGCAGGTCGCGGCGCGTCTGCTGCGCCTGCCGGAGCTGCACATTGAGCAGGCCGCATTTCTGACCGCGCCGCGCTGCGGCGGGGAGATCCGGCTGGAGATGATGGGCGGCGAATTTTGCGGCAACGCCCTGCGCTGCGCGGGCTTTTATCACGCCCTGCGCACCGGCGCGCAGGGCAAGACCTGCGTCTTTGCCGAGATCAGCGGAGCAGAGGGTGTCCAGCCGGTCATGGCGGACACGGCGGATGGGGAGGCATCCACGGTGATGCCATTGCCACGCGCGGTGCAGCCGGCTGATTGGCCGGATGTGCCGGCCGTGTGTGTGACGTTCGACGGTATCACGCACTTCGTCATCGACCGCGCGCAGCCGGACGATGCGTTCGTGCAGCGTGCCATTGCCGCCGCGCCGGAGGCGAGCGCCGTCGGCGCCGTGTTTCTCGACCGGGCGGCCGGCAGCATCCGGCCGGTCGTGTTCGTGCGTGAGACCGGATCCTGCGTTGCGGAGACGAGCTGCGCCTCCGGCAGCGTCGCGGCGGCCGTGGTGCTCACGGCGGACTTTGCCGACGGCATCACGGAGATCGGCATCGGCCAGCCGGGCGGTACGCTGGAGGTCGGTGTGCAGCGCACCCATGGCGCGGTGACGGGGCTGTCCATCGGCGGCCCGGTACGCCTGGCGCAGACGCTGACCGTCACGCTGACGGATGCGGCGGCCGCGCCGGGTTAAGCCGTGTTAATTCGTAAACTATGCTTGCATATTTGCGCACAATCATGTAGCATATTGTAAGATATTGCGCAGGGAATTGTACATATGGAGAGGAGAATGTGTGATGAAATGTCCCCGCTGCGGTCATGAAATGACGCTGGATACCCATCGGAAGTATGCGCTGAATATGTGCTACGAGTGCGGCTATATCGAAGGCCGTCTGATCGACCCCGAAAAGAAGGGCGAGACGAACTTTGAGCGCATGAAAAAGCTCAACTTCAACGAAATGGTTGCGTTCCTGACTAAGGGCCTGAAGCTGGATGAAGCCAAGCTGGCCGACTGGCTGGACGACGAGGTCAAGTGACCCGCATACCGCTTTTTGCGCGCCGCACCCGGCACCGGGTGCGGCGCGTTTTTTGTGGAAGCAGGGAAGTGGATGGATGCATCCGACAAAGATTCTTCGAATTTTTCAACTTTTTTCGGTGAATGCGTGCCTTGACGCGCGCCGGATACGGGTGTTATCATCAAGCCATCAAACGCGAAGACACAGAGTAGTAAGCAGGAACGTCCTTTCAGAGAAGTGCCGGGTGGTGCGAGGCACAAAGCGTACAGACCTGCCGAACTGGCTGAACAGCGGCTGCGCTGAACCATGAGTAGGTGCAGACGGGTGCGTCCGTTATTGTGCAGGGATATGATGGTATCCCGAGTGAGTGCGTCCCCGGATCGGGGGCGAAGAAGAGTGGTACCGCGGAGGGTTTTCGGCCTTTCGTCTCTTCTGCCAGAGGGCAGGAAAGACGGAGGGTTTTCTTTTTTCCTGCCAAACCATCAGACTACGCTTTTGCAGGAGGAACGAATCATGAAAACCCGGACCAAAACCAGAACCATACCCAAGACCCCGTTTTTTGCCGCCTTTTCGGTCGGTGCGGTGCTGTTTTCCGCGCACGCCGGCGGCGGCTTTGCGACCGGCAACCAGGCCAACACCTATTACGTCGGCCTCGGCTGGGCCGGCATCGTGTCGGCCATCGTGGCCATGCTGTTGCTTACGCTCACGATGCGCGAAGCTATGATCATGTACAATTCCCGCGGCCTGACGAGCTATAAGCAGCTGTTCGAGACGCTCTACCACCCCTTTGACAAAATCGAGTGGCTGTTCGAGATCTTTTTCTACATCATGGTGCTCATGGCCGTCGCGGCCGCCATCTCGGGCGCGGCCTCCGCGCTCCGGAGCTATTTCGGTGTGAACTATTATCTCGGCGTCGTGGCCGTCGGCTGCCTCGTTCTGCTCCTGACCATTTTCGGCGCCGGCATCGTCCGCGCAGCATCCACCTATATGGGCATCGCCATCCTCGTCACTGCCATCACCATCTACGCCATCGGCATCTTCAAGAGCGAGTCGCCGCTGTTCACGGTGCTTTCCGCGGACTTCCGAACGACCGGCTTTGCCAACGTCCCCAAAGCCATCTTTAACGCCTTCACCTATGCCGGCTTCCAGTGCGTCACGCTCCCGACCATGATCGCCTGCGGCACGACCATGCGCAGCAAGCAGGGCTGTGCCAAGGCCATGTGGATCTCCTTTGCCATGAACGCCGTTGCGCTCGTGCTCTCCGTGTTCATGCTCATCTGCTGGCGCGGCGTCTACACCGCCGTGGACGGCGGCACGACCATCCCCACGCTCACGGTCTGCAACGCCATGGGCATCCGCGCGCTCACCGCAGTTTACGGCGTCTGCCTCATGCTCTGCCTCATCTCCACGGGCGTGACGACGATCTTCGGCTTCGTCGCCCGCTTTGAGAAGCTGCCGATGTTCCGCGGCATCCAGTCCGCGCCGGTGCGCAGTGCCATCGTGTCCGCGTTCATCATCATTTTGTCCATGTCCATCTCCATGGCCGGCCTCACGAACATCATCAAGTATGGCTATGGCTATTGCGGCTATCTCGGCATCGCGGTCGTGGTCGTTCCGTTCCTGACCGTCGGCGTGTACAAAAACCGCAAGTACATCCGCGAGCACGGCCTTGCGCAGGGCTTCGCCGCCGCGCAGCCGGAGACCGAAGCGGCCGAAGCCGCGGTACCCGCCGCCGTCCCCGCCGCAGCAAAATAACAAAGAGACACCTCACAGCAGCACTTGCCGCTGCGAGGTGTTTTTGCAAATACGTGAGATACATGCCTTATGGAGCCTTTATCGACCGCTGCACTGGCGTGTTGACAGGTTTTCGCACGCCTGCTATCATGGCAGTGCCGCGCAGAAATTCTGCTTGCGGAGATCACAGAAGTCATGGAGAAAACGACAGATGAAAATTTATGAATTGGTGCACATGCACGGGGCGGAAACGCTGGCGGATGGCCGTTTCCACTACGGGGATTGCGCGATGCTCGGCTGCTTTTCGTCGGCGGAGCGGGTGGCAGCAGCAATCGAAAAGTATCGCAGCATTCCCGGCTTTTGTGATTATCCCAACGGATTTGTCGTTTTTGCACACGAAGTGGAAGAGCATGCGGTGCTCGTTTATCTGGCCAATGTCTACATTCACGATGCGGAATATGAATTTGAATATAGCCGGAACCTCGGTGTATTTAAAAATGAAGGTGACGCTCGACTTGCCGTCGAGGTTTTCCGGCAGGATAATTCCACGCGGTGGGAAGTAGATGGTTTGATTGTGGAGTGGAGTGTTGACCAATACACGCTGGATGAAATGAACTGCACAGACGGTTTCGAATATTGAGACAGTGAGTGACTCCGGCATTCCCGTACGGCTCGAGGTAGGCGCGGCCGCGGTGAAATAAGGCGAAATAACATATTACAAGAATCGCCCCGCAGCAGAGCTTCTGCTGCGGGGCGTACTTTTTTATGACCTTACTTATGCTGCCGGTTCCCACTCAATCGTGTCGAGCACGGCCAGCAGCTGGTCGCCCTTATCTGCGAACCAGCCGGCGTTCGGATCGGCCCAGGCGACGATGCCGTGGTTTTTGCCCTGGAAGCTGAGAAACGTCCAGTTTTTGTCGCCGTCATAATACCCGGCGGAGACGCTGTCTCCGGCGAGCGTCAGGGTCTCTTCCTTCAGCCCCGTGCCGCACACGCCGAAGCTGTCCGACCAGTACAGCTGCACGCAGCTGTCCGAGCCGCTGCCCGGCCAGATCTTCACGCCGAAGTCGGTTTCCGAGCCATCGAGCGTCCCCTCGGGGCAGCCTTCATACTTCCAGCCGTCCGGCACCTGCACGCGCAGCGTTCCGGCAGTCCCGGATGCAGTCACGGTTTCGGCAGGCTTGGGCGTGGGCTGAGCCGCAGCCGGCTTGCCGCAGCCGGCGGGGAGGAGGAACAGCAGGGCCAGGACCAGTGCGGGGAGCAGTCTTGCTTTTTTCATAAATAACCACCTTCCTTTACCCGAAAAGACGGCATTTGCGCAAAATGGTTCCGCATACATGGAAGGTGCCGCAGACTCTGGTATCCTGATCTTCGGATTTGTCGACATTTGGTATGATGCACGACTTTCCTGCCGTGAAAATGGGCAACTTCACGATGTACAGTTGAATTTGGCGATTGTATAATGGCTTTGCACAGAAGATACAAATAAGTAGAAATATATAAAGGAGCGTTTCTCGTGAGCAAAGAACATACGCCCTTTCGATATGACCATATCGGCAGCTTTCTGCGCCCGGCAAAGCTGAAGCAGGCGCGTCTGGACTTTCAGGCCGGAAAGATCGACGCCGCCGCGCTGAAGGCCGTCGAGGACGAGGCGATCGTGGATCTGGTGCACAAGCAGCAGAAAGCCGGCTATCATGCCATTACAGACGGCGAGTTCCGCCGCGCCACGTGGCATCTGGACTTTATGTGGGGCTTCAACGGCGTCGGTCATGCGCCGACCCAGACTGGTCTGCCTTTCCACGGGGAAGTGGCGATGATCGACGATACCTACCTGACCGGTAAGGTGTCGCTCGATACGCATTCACGGCTGAAGAACTGGATCGACGGGTAAGAGAATACTTAAACGAAGCATTGTTGTAAAAAGCAGTGGCAATTTGGCTCACATTGCCAACTTGCCACTGCTTAATTATTTAGGAGGTGGATTATGCCAAACGCTTGCGCCCTGAACGGCTCTGCGGATAAACTCGGATTGACTGATGCCGTAGGGCGCAAGGCGGGCGGCAAAGTCGGCGTATTCTTCCTCGG
>ERZ827528.364-NODE-364-length-57338-cov-13.128153_pt1 | contig 57338 bp, 54 predicted proteins | sample MGYA00519768_ERZ827528 | MGnify/ENA primary metagenome ERZ827528 (study PRJEB31778, sample SAMEA3449343) | human gut metagenome | biome: human gut; feature: human-associated habitat; material: faeces | place: United Kingdom | collected 2010/2012 ...
TCAGAAACAACAGGACCATCAAAAACAAACCTAACATGTACACAAACATATTATAGATTTGAGAGTACACCAAGTTCATATTTTGATGATATAAATTTCCATAGTATGATATTTGGAACAGGAACATATTTCTGGCTTGCGTCGCGCTGCGTCGGCTGCGATTCGGACGGCTCGCCTGCGTATTTCGGTCTTCGCGGTGTCTTCGGCAGTGACTTGGTCGGCGTTACCTTGTTCTATTCGAGCAGCTCCTTCAATAGAGTCAGCTATCGTCTTGCGCCCGTAGTTTCTCTAGGATCTGGAATACAAGTAAAGAGTGGAGAAGGAACAACAGAAAAACCTTATGTATTAGGAAAATAAAAATATTTTGAGAAAAAAATCCGATCAATGAGGCCTTAGGTCTCATGGTCGGTGAATATAAATTTAACTGGATAATGATCTTGTCAAGATTAGTTTGTAAATTGTTTTAACATTCCAATTAGTAGTACGATTTTGTACTACTAATTTTTTTATAATTTTCAATGTACTATCTATGATTTTATATATTAAAAAAAGAGTTTAATATATGCTTTTTGTCAAAAAAGAAAAAAATGTCGACAAAAACTGGTAAAAAATGTATTGACATGGTAATGAAATGATGATAATATAAAGGAACTTTATATATTAAATTAATTCAAAAAATTAAATTCAAACACAAATCTGTGTGATTTTCAAAAAGTTAATTTAGTGAAAAGACTACTAAATATATGTGCTGTAGGATTGACAACAATAAATTGGAGGTAAATATTTCACTTCATTTTTTGCATAAATCAGCTAAAATAACGGTAAAATACTTGATTTATTCGCCAAATTATTGTAAACTATAAGGGTATAAAAATAGGTTTTAGAAAGGAAAAAATAAAATGGAATTAAGCGAATTCAACTATGATTTACCACAAGAGTTAATCGCACAAGTACCAATTAAAAATCGTGATGAATCTAGACTATTAATATTAGATAGAAGTACACAAACATTAGAGGATAAAATTTTTAGAGATATAATTGATTATTTAGAGCCAGGAGATTGTTTAGTAAGAAATAACACTAAAGTTATACCAGCACGTTTATATGGTAAAAAAGATACAGGAGCAAATGTAGAATTTGTATTACTAAAAAACATTGAAGGCGATATCTGGGAAGCAATGGTTAGACCAGGAAATAAATTACATATAGGTGCTAAAGTAATATTTGGAGATGGATTATTAACAGCTGAAATCTTAGATACTACAGAAGATGGAACAAGAAAAGTAAAATTTACTTATGATGGAATATTTAATGAAATATTAGATCAAATAGGATTAATGCCACTTCCACCATATATTCATGAAAGTTTGAAAGACAATGATAGATATCAAACTGTATATGCTAAGTATGAGGGTTCAGCAGCTGCACCAACAGCAGGACTACATTTTACACCAGAATTGTTAAAAAAGATAGAAGAAAAGGGAATAGATATTGCAAATGTAACTTTACATGTTGGAATAGGAACATTCAGACCTGTTAAAGAAACAAATATTGAAGACCATCATATGCACACAGAGCATTACTATATAAAACAAGAAGATGCTGATAAGATAAATAAAGCAAAATTAGCGGGAAAAAGAGTTATTGCAGTTGGAACAACATCATGCAGAACACTTGAAACTATTGCGGATCCTAAAACAGGAATGGTAAATGCATGTGAAGGAGATACAGGAATTTACATTTATCCAGGATATAAATTTAAATGTATTGATGGATTAATTACTAATTTCCACTTACCAGAATCAACATTAATAATGCTAGTATCAGCATTTGCAGGAAAAGATTATATAATGAAAGCATATAAACATGCAGTTGATGAAAAATATAAATTCTTCAGTTTTGGAGATGCAATGTTTATACATTAATAAATAAATTTGAGAGGAGATTACATGGAACCAGCAGTTACATACGAATTATTACATGTAGATAAATATACAGGAGCAAGAAGAGGAGTTGTCCACACTCCACATGGTGATATTCAAACACCAATATTTATGCCAGTTGGAACACAGGCAACAGTAAAATCAATGACTCCAGAAGAACTAAAAGAAAATGGAGCACAGATTATATTATCAAATACATATCATTTATATTTAAGACCAGGAAGTAAACTAGTTAAAAAAGCAGGTGGACTGCACAACTTTATGAGATGGGATAGACCAATACTTACTGATTGCGGCGGATTTCAAGTATTTTCATTAAGTGATTTAAGAACAATAACAGAAGATGGAGTTGAATTTAAGTCACATTTAGATGGAAGTAAACACTTCTTCTCACCAGAAAAAGTTATGGAAATAGAGGAAGACTTGGGGGCCGACATTATAATGTCATTTGATGAGTGCTGTCCATATCCATCAACTTATGAATATACTAAAAACTCAATGGAAAGAACAACAAGATGGGCAAAGAGATGTAAAGCAGCTCATACAACAACAAACCAAGCTTTATTTGGAATTATACAAGGCGGATTTTATGAAGATTTGCGTAAACAATCAGCTAAAGATTTGATTGAACTAGACCTACCAGGATATGCAATTGGTGGAATAAGTGTTGGTGAACCTAAAGAAGAATTTATTAAATTATTAAAATATACTACCCCATTAATGCCAGCAGATAAGCCAAGATATTTGATGGGAGTAGGTTCACCAGATTACTTGATAGAAGCAGCTCTTGCTGGAATAGATATGTGTGATTGTGTGTTACCAACTAGAATTGCTAGAAACGGAACTGCTATGACATCACACGGAAAAATAGTAGTTCGTAATGCAACATATGCAGAAGACTTTACTCCACTTGATCCAGAATGTGATTGCTATGCATGCAGAAATTATACAAGAGCATACATACGTCATTTAATAAAATGTAATGAAATTCTAGGAGTTAGATTATTATCAATTCATAATATAAAATTCTTGACTAATTTAATGGAAAGAGTTAGAATTGAAATTGAAAATGACAATTTAGCTAATTTCTCTAAGGAATTTCTAAAGCAATACGGATATACTGATTAGTTAAAATGTGAAACAAAAGAAAAAAAGGGAGGAATTGAAATATGGATTTAATGCCAGAGAATCCGATACAGCCAAAGCAGAAAAGCAATAATAGTACAAAGATAATACTAATTGTAGTAATAGTATTTATATTTTTACTTATAGGAGCAGCTGCTGGTGTATGGGTGTACAGTCAAAAATTATCACAACAACAATTTAAAGTTACTATAGATGGACTTTCAAATTCAAAAGCAAGTTCAATAGAAAATATGTTTATAATAAATAATGGTAAGGTGTATACATCTATAGAAGGAATATGTGATTTTGTTTCATATAAGTATTATCCAGGAGAATATGGACAGTATACAGAGGATAAAACAAAATGCTATGTAACAAATTCAAAGGAAAGAGTTAGCTTTGCAGTTGGATCTAATCAAATTAGAAAAACACCGTTATTAGATAAAGATTCTGAATCTCAGACATTCACAATTGAAGAAGATGTTATTTTAAAAGGAAATAGCTTGTATGTTGGAGAAGAAGGATTTATGAAAGGATTTAATTCATTAATCCAATATAATAGTGAAACTAATACAGTTACAATAGCTACATTACCATATTTGACAAAATATTATGAAGAAAATAAAAAAAATGCATGTTTGGAAAAATCAAAACTTGACAATTATATAATTTTCAATAATGAAAAAGCATTACTATATAATTTACTAGTAATACAAGATGCATCAACAGGATTATTTGGAGTTGCTAATCTATCAAATGAAAGTAATGTAATAATAACAGCAAGATATAAATCTATTGAATACATTGAAGGAAATGGAGATTTTATTGTTACAACTGAAGATAATAAGGTTGGTATAATAGGAAATGACGGAATTACTAAGGTAAAGCCAACGTATGACAGTATTCAAGAAATTGATAAAGACATAGGATTATATTTAGTAATAAGTAATAATAAACAAGGTGTTATAAATAGAAATGGAAAAATAATTATATACCAAGACTATGACAAGATTGGATTAGAATCAGGAAAATATGACGATCCTAATGTTACTAATAGATATTTATTATATGGAACATGTATCCCAGTAAAATTAAACAACAAATGGGGAATAATTGATAAAGATGGAAACAAAATTGTTCCAATAGAATATGATGGTTTTGGATGCAGAGAAGTTACAGAAACAGGATTAAAAAACACAAATGGTTCAGTTCTAGTACCAGAACTTAAAGCTATTGTAGTTGAGAAGGACATAAAAGCTGGAAATGCAACTGTTAAGAAATATGGTTTAATAAGTTCGACAGGAAATTTAATGATAAATATTGTAGCTGATGCAGCATACTCAACAACAGTTGAAAATCAAACAACATATTATGTTAGATATAATAATGAAGCTATAGATATTGTAAAATATATACGTGAACAACAAAATGGGACAAACCAAGTAGAAAACAACTATGGAGATGCAACAGTAAGTGTAGAAAATAATATAGCATCAGAACAATAGAGAAAGGAATATGAAATGGATGCCATATCTGTAAAAGAAATATTGACTACAGTAGTTTTAGTAGCAATTATAATGCTAATATATTATATGTCATATTCTGAAAAAAGGAAGCAAGACAAAAAAATAAAAGAAATGCAAAGTAACTTGAAAAAAGGTGATAAAGTTATCACCTTTTCAGGATTATCAGGAATTATAAGTGACATAGTAGAAGATAGAGTTATAATTGAAACATATCCAGATAAAGTAAAAGTATCGATAGAAAAATGGGCAGTAGCTGGATTAGATGATAGAACAATTGAAAACAAATGATAAAATATCATAAACCGATACCTAAAACATATACTTTACAAAGAAATATAAAATAAAGGAGTAAAGTGTATGGACAAAATAAAAAATGTAGATGAGACTAAATCATCTAACAATCTTATAAAAATAATTAAGGGAAGCATAATTTCTCTTGTTATTTCAGCAATTCTATTATTAATAATGGCAATTGTACTAACATATACAAATATATCAGAATTAATAATACCAACAGCAATTATAGTGATAACAGCAATAAGCATATTAATTGGAAGTACAATGAGTGCAATGCACATACAGAAAAAAGGTATAATAAATGGAGCTATTGTAGGATTAATATATATGACAATTTTATATGTATTATCAAGTGTGGCAATAACTGGATTTAGCATAAATTACAAAACTTTGATAATGTTTGCAGCAGCAATAATTGGTGGAATAATAGGTGGGATTATAGGAGTTAACATCAAAAAATAAAAGAAAGGAACGTATAATAGCAAAAGTAACAAGATAAGTTACACAAATTATACTAGGGTTAGAAAATGAAGGCACAGAAAAGATTAAATGTAATATTAGTCGTATTAATAATTGTTCTAGTATCAATTATATCATTTGTAGGAATATTTTATCAGAGCAGAAATGAGATGGTAAGTAGAATCCCAGAATATAAATCAGGAACAAATATAAAAGGCCATAGAATAGTTACATTAGAAGTATCAGAAGATGGAAAAACAAGTGGAGAAGAATCTACAGAAAATAAGACGACTGAAAATGAAGTGGCAGAGAATGAAACTTCAAATAATGCGGAAAGCAAGAATACAGAGAACAATACAGACAATTATAAAAAATCAGCAGAAATAATAAAAAAGAGATTAAAAAATCTAAAAGTAGAAGATTATAGTGTATCTTTAGATGAAAATACAGGTAAAATTGAGATTGATTTACCAGAAAATGATCAAACAGATATAATATTATCAGATATAACTCAAAAAGGAAATTTCCAAATTGCAGATAGCTCAACAAATGAAGTATTATTATCAAATAGTGATGTAAAAAGTGTTGATGTTGGAAAACAAGTAAATGGTTCATATAGTGTTGTATATATGAATATTAACTTTAATATGCAAGGCGCAAAAAAATTTAAGAATGTAACAGTAAAATATCAAAATAATGTTTCAGAAAATACGATAGCAGCTGAAAATACATCAGAGGAGAATACAACAACTACTGAAAATTCTACAGAAAAGAACTCTACATCAGAAGAAAATATAGCAAAAAATACTACATCTGATGAGTCATCAGATTCATCAAATAAAAGTAGACAAGTTGTATTAAAAATAGATGATACAACAATGATGACAACATCATTTACAGAAGTAATTGATAATGGAACATTAAGTCTAACAATAGGATCATCTAAAGATAATGATGAAATTCAAACTTATGTATATGGTGGAGATAATTTAGCTGCTATAATTGAAAACGAGGCAATGCCTTTACAATATGAAATAAAAGGAAATACATATGTAGCATCAGAGCTTGGAACTTCAAATATAAAAATAATAGTATATGTAGAGATAGCGATAGCATTAGTAATTTCTTTATATTTAATTATCAGATATAGAGTAAAGGGAATAATGGCAACAATTTTATCAGTTGGTTATGTTGCTGTACTACTATTGGTAATCAGATATGCTAATGTAGTATTATCAATTGAGGGAATATTAGCAATAGCACTTTCATTTGTTGTAAATACTGTATTTAACATTATGTTATTAAATAGAATTAAAGAAAAAAATATGACAGCAGAAGAAAAGAGACAGAAATACAATGAAGCACTAAAACGTTATTCTCTAAGTATCATACCTATTGTAATAATTGCAATTGTATGTTGTTTAGTAAATTGGGATGCAATATATAGTTTCGGAATGGTAATGTTCTGGGGAATTATAATAAGCATAATATACAATTTAACATTTACAAATGTAATTGTAAAAAATAGCAAATAAGATTACAGAGAATAAAGTGAAAGGACATGTATAAAATGAAGAAAAAAATAGCATATATTGTTTTAGCCATTATATTTATTGCAGCAATTATAATAACAATAACTTGTGGATTAAAAGTTGATTTGAATTATTCAGAAGGTGAAAACATAACATTTACAGTTGGCAAGACAATTACAACAGATCAGATTAAAGAGATAGCAAATGAAATATGGGGAAAGAATAATTATGTAGTTCAAGAAGTTGAACTATTTGGTGATAGTGCTAGAATAAAAGTAAAATCTGTTACAGATGAAAACATAGAACAACTAACAAATAAAATAAATGAGAAGTATAGTACAGAATTAAAAACTTCTGATTTTGATATTGAACATGTAATGAATACAAGACTTAGAAATGTAATTGAACCATATATAGTTCCTATTGGAATAGCTACTTTATTAATATTAGCATATTATGCAATTAGATTTAGAGGAACAATGAAAATGATTAATGTATTAAAATATATAATTATTGCTGAAGGTATTTTATATAGTGTATATGCATTAATTAGAGTTCCTGTAAATAGCTTAACAATGCCACTTGCATTAATAGTATTTACAATGGTTGTAATGATATACACAGCATTAAGCGAAAAAGAAACAGAAAAATAGAACTAAAATATCATAAATGCTTGTGATATAGCGGAAATTGTGATAGAATATAAATATTGATATGAAAATCCGATGACAAAGCAAAGTATGTAATAGAATAACATATAATAGAGAGACCGAAAGCTGGAAAAGGTCATATGCTATTACAGAAAATTCACTTTTGAGGAGTCTTCTTGAAATTATAGTAGAGAAGAACGCATGACTGCGTTAAAACAAAATGAGGTCGAAAGATAAACTTAGGTGGTACCGAGGAAATATAAAAAGTTTCTCCCTATATTGGGAGGAACTTTTTTGTGTGTTATAAATTAAGTAATAATTAAAATTTTAAAGAAAGGGATATAAAATGGAAACACAAGTTAATGAAATTAAATTAAATGCTTTAGACGAAATTGAAAAAGCAAGTAATTTACGAGAATTAGAAGATGTAAGAGTAAAATACTTAGGAAAAAAAGGAAAGCTAACAGCTATATTAAAAACAATGGGAAGTTTAGCTCCAGAAGATAGACCTAAACTTGGAAGTGTAGTTAATCAAGCAAAGACAGAATTAGAATCAAAGATAACTGATAAGGAAGAAATTCTACAAAAAGAAGAATTAAATAGAAAATTAGAATCAGAAAGAATAGATGTAAGTTTGCCTTCTAGTAAAATTATAAGAGGAAGTAAACATCCACTCACAAGAGTAATAGAAGAAATAGAAGATTTATTTGTTTCAATGGGATATGATGTTGTATCAGGTCCAGAACTTGAAACAGATGAATACTGTTTTGAAAGATTGAACTTACCTAAGGGACACCCAGCAAGAGATATGCAAGATAGTTTCTATATTACGCCAGAGTATTTATTAAGAACTCAAACATCTGCTGTTCAAGCTCGTGCAATGATGGCAAATAAGGAAAAAACACCTATACGAATTATAGTACCAGGAAAAACATATAGAAGAGAAGATGATGCAACACATTCACATCAATTCAATCAAGTAGAGGGGCTTGTAATTGACAAAAACATATCTTTTGCTGATTTAAAAGGTACATTAGAAATTTTTATGAAACATATGTTAGGCGAAAATACAGAGCTTAGATTTAGACCAAGTTATTTCCCATTCACAGAACCATCATACGAAGTAGATGTAAGTTGTTTCAAATGTGGAGGAAAAGGATGCAATTTATGTAAGCAAACTGGCTGGATCGAATTATTAGGATCAGGAATAGTTCATCCTAATGTTTTAAAAATGAATGGATATGATCCAGAAGTATACAGTGGTTTTGCTTTTGGAACAGGGCTAGATAGACTTGCAATGTTTAAATATGGAATTACAGATATTAGATTATTGTATTCTAATGATGTTAGATTTTTAAACCAATTTGACAGAAAAGATCAATAGAAAGGATAATAAAAATGATATTAAGTACAAATTTTCTAAAAGATTATTTAGATGTAAATATAAATGACAAAAAAGATGTACATGAATTAGCTGAAAAAATGACTAAAGTAGGAAATGAATATGATTCATGTGGAATGTTAATTAATACAGATAAACTTATAATTGGTGAAGTTATGGAATGCGTAGAACATCCTGATTCTGACCATTTACATGTGTGCCAAGTAAATGTAGGAAATGGACAAGTTTTGCAAATAGTATGTGGAGCTCCTAATGTAAGAAAAGGGCTAAAGGTTATTGTTGCAACAAATGGAACTCATTTACCAGGAGGAGAAATCAAGAAATCTGTAATAAGAGGACAAGAATCTAATGGAATGTTATGCTCTATTGCAGAACTAGGAGTAGATAGTAAATTCTTAAAAGAAGAAGATAAGGCCGGAATACATGAATTACCAGCAGATGCACCAGTGGGGGAAGATGCTGTAAAATATATGGGCTGGGAAGATGGTGTAATTGACTTTGAACTAACAGCCAATAGAGGAGACTTACTTAGCATATTAGGTATGGCGTATGAAGTTGGTGCAATATATGATAAAGAGGTAAAGCCAATTGATTTATCACATAAAAATACTGGAAAATTAGATTTTAAATTAAATATAAAAACAGAAAATTGTTCATTATTCTTAGCAAGAAAAGTGGAAAATATTCATATATCAGAAAGCACACCTGAAATAAAAGAAAAGCTTATGGCATCAGGAATAAGACCAATAAACAATGTAGTAGATATAAGTAATTATGTAATGCTTGAAACTGGACAACCATTACATTTCTATGATGCAGATAAACTTGGAGGAATGCTTGAAGTAAGAATGGCAGAAAAAGGAGAAAAGTTAGTTACATTAGATAAACAAGAAAGAACTTTAAGTAGTGAAGATATAGTAATTTCAGATGGAACAAGAGCAATAGGACTAGCCGGAGTAATGGGAGGTCTTGATACAGAAATAACTGAAAATACTAAAAATGTAATTATTGAATCAGCAATATTTGATAATGTAAAGATCAGAAAAACTTCAAATAAGATTCTTAGAAGTGAAGCAAGTAATCGTTTTGAAAAAGGACTAGATCCAAACAGAACATATATGGCTATTGAAAGAGCATGCAACATGCTAGAAAAATATGCTGATGGAACAGTAATAGATGGTACAGAAATTTATGATAAATCAAATAAAGAAGAAAAAAGAATTGAAATTACTGTAAAAAATATCTGTGATATATTAGGAACAGAAATAAGCAAAGAAGATATATTAGATGTATTCAGAAAGCTAGATTTTAAGGTTGAATTAAAAGAAGACAAAATGATAGTAATCGTTCCAACAAGAAGAATGGATATTAGTATTAAAGAAGACTTAATTGAGGAAGTTGGAAGAATATATGGAGTGGATAATATTCAAGGAAAGACAATGATTTTGCCTGTAAAAAAAGGAACTTATGATAATGTAACTCGTGAAATAAGAAATAAAATGGTTAACTTAGGACTTAATGAAACATTGTCATATTCATTAGTAAATCCAAAAGAAAGCGATATGTTTACTAAACATAATAAAGAATCGATAGGAATATTAGCTCCTTTAACAGAAGAAAGAAGCTATTTAAGACAAAGTTTAGTAACATCATTATATAAAATATATGAATATAATAAATCACATTCAATTCAAGATATACATTTATTTGAAATTGCGAAAACATTTTATAAAGAATCAGACAAACTTGTAGAGGAAAATAAACTTGCATGTTTAATGACAGGCGAATATTTCTTAGGATTACAAACAAAGAAAGTTGATTTTTACATAATAAAAGGTATTGCAGAAGAAGTACTTGATTATCTTGGATATAATGGAAGATATAGCTTTATTGCTGATAACAGTAAGATTTCAGAAGATATGCATCCAGGAAAATCAGCTATAATATCTGTTAATAATGATACAGTAGGAATGATTGGAAGAATAAATCCAGTTATATGTGAAGACGAAGTTTATGCAATGGAAATAAATCTTGACAAATTGCTAAGTAAAAAGGTTGGAAAAATGAAATATAAAGAAATATCAAAATTCCAATCTGTAAAGAAAGATATTTCGATATTAGTTGATGAAAATATTATGGCTCAAGATTTACAAAAAGCAATAAAAAATTCAGGAGGAAAATTACTACAATCAGTTAATGTATTTGATGTATATAATGGCAAGGGAATTCCAGAAGGCAAGAAGAGTATTGCTTTTTCAGTAGAATTGGGAGATAGCACAAAAACATTGACAGATGAAGAAATAAATGCAGTAATGAATAAAGTTACAGAAAATCTAAAAGCAAAATTTGGTGCAGAATTAAGAAAATAAGACAAATTGAGTTTATATACAATAGTATATAGACTCTCTTCAAAAATAAATTGCTGAGAAAACGAATATAATATAAAACTAAAAACAGGATAAATGGAAATTATACTATGTATGATTTCTATTTTTTTATTGCAACTACTAGTGGAAATAGTATATAATAGGAAATGAAAGGAGAAAGGGAGATGAAGAAGATTAACATAAAACTAAAAGTTTCTGTTATTTTCTTAATACTAAGTATAATTGCTACAATATATTCAGCTAATGTATATGCTGATTCTGATTCAAGTCAAGTGCTTGATAATGTAGAATATGATATACAAATAAATAGTGATGGCTCAATGGATGTTAAAGAACTATGGGACATCGACATTGAATATACTAATACTTTATTTAAGAAATTTAATAAAGATACAAGCAAATATACTGAAATGACGAATGGAAAAGTAAGTATAATAGAAAATGGTGTTACAATTCCAATGACTAATTATGGACAATATGCATACCATGTTCCAACTAATCAATATTACTTTATACAAGACGATTCATCTTATGAAATTGCATGGGGTACAGGATTAGAAAATTCAACTGGAAATAAGAAGTATTTGATTGAATATCATGTTACTGGAGCGGTTGCTAAATATTCAGATGTTGCTGAATTGTACTGGCAAGTTTTTGGAGATAATTTTAATATTCCAATAAGAAAATTAACAGGAACAATAAAATTACCAAGTGAAGTACAAAATAAAAATGATATATACGTATGGGGCCATGCAAAAGAATTAAATGGGGAGATACATGCTACATCTAATGATACGATTTCATTTGAAGTATTAAATAATAAAAGAAAAAGAATGGTTGAAATTAGAGTTGCATTTCCATCTTCAAGTCTAATTAGTTCAGATAGAACTTATAATACTAATAAATTGAGTAGCATTATAAATGAAGAAACGAAATGGGCTAATGATGCAAATAGTCAAAGAATGAGAAGCCTTGGGATAGTATATGGAGTATCTGGAATTATAGCAGTATTAATGATCTATGTAATTATACGAAATATATTATTTGCTAAAGGCATAGTAAAAATAGTTCCTACTCAAAGAATAGAATATTTTAGAGAGTTACCAAGAGCTGATGCGACACCAGCAGAGGCAAGATTTATAATAGACAAATCAAGTGATTCATTAGTTCAGCAATCAATAGGAAAAATATTTATGGCTACAATACTTGATTTATCTTTGAAAAATGTATTAAAAATTGAACAAGTTACTGATGAAAAAGGTAAAGAAGATTCACGTATTACACTAATTGGATATGATGAAAGTGCTATAAAAGAAGATGAATTAAGAATAATAAAATTCTTAAAAAATGCAATCACATCAAATGGAACAAATGGCAATTCAATTACATTAAAAGAGCTAAAAAAATATATAAAGAAAAATTCAGAAAGCATAGTACTTTTGAAATCATGTATTGATGAATCTGTAAAACACAATTTATTAAATCAAAATATATTAAGTAAAGAAGCAATACAGCAGAGAAAATCAATGAAATATAATGTATTGACATATATCGTATTTATGTTAGGAATTGTGGTAACATGTTTTGTACCAGATACGATTGATTATATGTTAGATAAATCATGGATTGCAGTAACTATAGGTGTAGTTTCATTTGTTCTAGCAGTTATATCTGCAATAGTTGCACAAAATAAAATAAATACATATACGCAATCTGGCGTTGATGAGATGGAAAAATGGAAAGCATTTAGAAAATATATGACTGATTTCTCATTATTAAAAGAAAGGGACATTCCGGATCTAGTGATATGGGAACAATATCTTGTTTATGCAACAGCATTTGGAATATCAGAAAAAGTTATAGAACAACTAAAAATGGTATATCCGACTTATAATGATTCAAATTTTGCATACAATTATTCAACAATGTATATACTAATGAATACTGATTTTAATAGTAGCTTTAATTCAATAGGAACATCAATGAACTCATCATTCTCGTCTGGCTCAGGAGGCGGAGGAGGATTCTCTGGTGGCGGCGGCGGAGGCCGGTGGCCGGAGGTGGTGGAGGAGGAAGATAATCTATAATCCACAATAAAATAAATGAAGTAAAGGAGAAAATAATGGAAGATAATAATCAACAACAAAATCAAAATGGACAACAAAATTATACACAGCCACAAAATGAAAATACAAATCAGAATTATACTAAACAATCAAATGAAAATATAAACCAAAATTATAATGGACAGCCAAATGGATATGCAAACCAGAATTATACAGCTCAACCAAATGAATATGCAAATCCAAACTATGCACAGTATGCACAGCCCAATTATGCTCAACCACAAAATGGCTATACGCAAGCTAATTATGCTCAGCAACAATATAATAATCCACAGGTAGAGGAGAAAAAGGAATCAGGAAAAGCACCTGTTATTTTAAGAATACTTAGCTTTTTTATCCCACTACTAGGATTAATCCTATTTATAGCAAATATATCAGAAAATAAAGAATATGCAAAATCTTGTGGAATACCTGCTTTAATTGCATTCATAATAGCAATATTAATTATACCAATAGCATTTGTAATAATAGGACTCGCTATTTTTGGATTAGCATCATCATCTGATATAGCGTATAATAGATCTTATACAGATGATTATGGATATTATTATAATATAAATTCATCTTTTGATGACTACGATATGTAGAATAATGTCGAATTTTGACAAACGAAAATTCTTTACATAAAGCGGATTGTGTGATATAAATACATCATACAATCTGTTTTGTTGTATGTATAAAGAAAAACTAAGTAGAAAGAAGAAAAATGGAATTAACAGGAACAGTAGAAGATGTAATATATAAAAATGAATCAAATGGATATATGATTGCTACATTTAATATGACTAGTGCAGATACAACGATTGTAGGATATTTGCCATTTGTAAATAAAGGTGACAGTTTAAAAATTATAGGAAAATTTGTAACACATCCTGATTATGGAGATCAATTTAAAGTTGATACATTTGAAAAAATAATGCCAGAATCATTAGATGCACTTGAAAAATATTTGGCAAATGGATTAATAAAAGGAGTGGGTCCTGCTACAGCTAAAAAGATAGTAAAGAAATTTGGTCAATCAACAGTTGAAGTATTAAAAAATGAGCCAGAGGAGCTAGCGAAAATAAAAGGAATAACAAAAGATAAGGCTAATGAGATATCGGAAAGCTTTATTGAAAATTGGAAGCTATGGCAGATTGTAGGGTATTTAGAAAAATTCGGAATAGGCCCACAAAGTGCTCAAACAATATTTAAGAAATTAGGAAATGATACAATAGGAAAAATAGAACAAGATCCATATGTATTAGAAGAATTAGGAATTAAAGTTGATTTTTCTCAAATAGATAAGATGGCTCTGCAAATTGGTATTGAGAAAAATAGTTTAAGAAGAGTTGGAAGCGGTATAAGACATGCATTAAATCTTTCAACATATAATGGTCATTGCTGTGTATTAGAAGAAAACTTGATTACTTATGTAACACGTCTATTAGGTGTATCAGAAGACGATGTTATTAGTGGAATAAAAGAATTAAAGTCAAAAGGTCAGATACAGGATGAAGAAAGAGAAGAGATTGCAACAGTAAATGGCAAGACTGAAATGTGTTTGCAAAGATGGATATATTTGATGGATTATTATAATACTGAATTATATATAGCTAGACGAATATTAAGCCTAGAGCAAGCAGATAATTTGAAAAAGATTCCAAATATTGAAAAAGAGATAAAGAAAGTAAGTTCAATAGAATTATCAGACAAGCAAAGAGAAGCAATAACATTGATAAATGAAAATAATGTTTCTATAATTACTGGTGGACCGGGAACAGGAAAAACAACAATTATAAAAACAATAATTGACTTATATAAGTCAAAAGGAAAGAAAACAGTGTTATGTGCGCCTACTGGAAGAGCAGCTAAGAGAATGACAGAAGCGACAGGAGAAGAGGCTAAGACTTTACATAGATTATTAGAGATAGGAAAATTCACAGAAGAAAAGCCTAATCCTGATATGGACGTAGCTCCAATAGATGCAGATGTAATAATAATGGATGAAGTTTCAATGGTTGATATATTTTTAATGAACTATGTATTGAAAGCTATTTTTAAAGGAACAAAGCTTATATTAGTAGGAGATATAGACCAGCTTCCATCAGTAGGACCAGGAAGTGTATTAAAAGATTTTATAGAATCAAAGAAAATTCCATATATTACTCTTAATAAAATTTTTAGACAAGCAGCTAAAAGTAAAATAATCGTAAATGCACATAAAGTAAATGATGGAATAGAATTTTTAGACGAAGTAAGTAGTAATGAAGATACAATAGATGATTTTGATTTTATACAAGAAAACAATCCTAAAAAAGTACAGGAAATGATACTTGACATATATGATAAAGATACACAAATAATTACTCCAACTAAAAAAGGTGACTTAGGAACTAAAACCCTAAACCAACTCATACAGGAAAAATATAATCCTTATGAAGATTATAAAACTGAGAAGAAATTTGGTGATATAATTTTTAGAGAAGGCGATAAAGTAATGCAAACTAAAAATAATTATGATATTACATGGGTAAGAGGAACAGAAATAAGTTCAGGAATATTTAATGGAGAAATGGGAATAATTACTGAGATTGATGCAAGAGAAGGAAGAATTAAGATACAATTTGATGATGACAAAATTGCGATATATGAAAATGCTGATCTGGAACAGTTAGAACATTCGTATGCAATAACTGTGCATAAATCACAAGGAAGTGAATTTAAAGAAGTCATATTGCCAATAGTTCAAGCAGCTCCAATGTTATTAACCAGAAATCTTTTATATACAGGAATGACAAGAGCTAAGAATAGACTTATTATTTTAGGAAATAAACAAACAATTAATTTTATGATAAATAATGTAAATACTAAAAAAAGAAATACAGGATTAAAATATAAATTAGAAAATATGTAAGAAAAGAGGAAAAAATATATTAGATAAAATATTAGACTTAATATATCCACCTAAGTGCGGAATATGTAATAAAATAGGAGATGTTATTTGCGAAGAATGTTATCAGAAAATAAAAAAGTATGAAATAACAAATCAATATACAGATACATTTTTCGCTTATAGATATGAAGGAATTGTTAGAGATCTTATAATTAAATACAAATTTGATGATAAATCATATTTATATAAATTGTATGCACAATGCTTAATAAAAAACGAAAAACTATGTAAATTTATTTTAAGATATGATACAATTATTCCAGTACCACTTCATAGTAAGAGAAAAATGGTAAGAGGCTATAATCAAGCTCAGCTAGTAGCAGAAGAAGTGATAAAGAGATTAAATAAAGAATATTATGTAAATTCTAATATAGTATGTGAAAATAATGTATTGATAAAAACAAAAAATTTACAGCCACAGAGTAAAAAGGGAGTAGATAGTCGTTTTTATGAAATAAAAGACGCATTTAAGGTACAGAATAAGGAAAAAATAGTTAATAAAAAAGTTCTAATATTTGATGATATATATACAACTGGAAGTACTGCTAATGAATGCAAGAGAGTGCTTGCTAATAGTGGTGCGAAAAAGGTAGGTATATTGACAATTGCAAAAGATTATATAGAATAAAGAACAATAGAAAAAGAAAGGAGCAATAAAATGGAAGATCTAGTAGAAAGTATATTGGATTATATTCGTGCAGACTATACTGATTATGCAATAATGATTAATGGTGAATGGGGAAGCGGAAAAACTTATTTCTGGAATAATAAAATAAGAAATAAAATAGAATCAATGCAAGTTAATGGAAAGAAATTAACTACAATCTATATGTCTTTATATGGAATATCAAATTTGGAAGAAATTTCAAAGAAAATATTCATAGAGACAACACAACTAATGGACAAGAATTTGAAAAAATATATGAATTACAATGAACAAACAACAATACCTGAATATGCGAAAACAGGTTTAGACATGGCGAATTTCTTTGGAGTTACTCAAAATGGAGACAAGATTGATTATGAAAAATTCTTTTCTACTGATGATAAGGTATTATGCTTTGATGACCTAGAAAGAGCTAATGTAGACGTTATAGATATATTAGGATATATTAATAACTTTGTTGAACATGATCATATAAAAACAATAATTATATGTAATGAAAAAGAATTATCTACAAAATTAAAAAGCAATAATATTGAAATGAAAACATTTATTGCAACATATTTATTAGACAAAGAAAAGAAATTATTTGAAAATAATAAACCTATGGTAGAGAAAATTCAAGATACAATAGAAGATGTTTTCGATAAAGCGAATGATTATGAAAGAATAAAAGAAAAGCTTATAGGCGAGACATTTGAGTATCAACCGGAATTTACGTATATTATAAATGGTATATTAATGAGATATGAAAGATATCCTGAATTAATACGATTCTTGAAATCTAACACCAGTCTTATAATATCTACTTTTGAAAAAAGTGGAACAAGAAATCTAAGAATATTGAAACATGCACTTGCAGATTTTAAGAAAATATTTGACATGGTTAATAAATCATATCCAAATACTAATAATCGTATATTACAAACAATGCTTATATTTACAATAGCTGTATCATTTGAAATAAAAGCTGGAAAGATAACTAAAGACAAATTTGTAAATATAGAAGATAATGAAGAATATAAATCAATGGTAGTATCATCAAGAGTATTTATGGATAATAGACAATTTTATATTAAAGAATTTGATAATAACTATTATTATAATTTTAAAGCAGAATATAGATTCTTTAAATTTATTGAACTATTTGTCAGAACTAGAATATTTGACATGAAGATCTTTAAGAGAGACATGGAAGAGATAGTAAATACTGTTGATACAGGTAATTTACCAGGGTATAAAAGGCTGCTTACAGAAGAGTATTGGAAAATATCAGATGATGAATTTCCTAAGGTTATAGATGATGTACTTGATACTGTAAAAAACGGAAAAATAAGATTGGTTGATATAGTAAAACTTTATGCTTATTTCATGTATTTTATAAAGAAAGATTTAATATCTTATGATGAAGATACAATAAAAAGTACATTTCTAAATGGAATGAATATAGCTTCAATAACTTCAGAATATTGTGATAATCCGGAAGAAGAACTTACAGCTGTATATGTTAAAGATGCAGACTTAGATATGGAAGATATAATAAAAAGATTTAATGAACTAAATGCTCAATTAAAAGATAAGATGTATAAAGAAAAAGCTGAATCTGTATTTAAGAACATTCCAATGAAGATGGAAATCTTTTATGATAGATTTGATAAAGAGTGCATGGACATTCCAATATTCAAATATACAGATCCATATCAGATATTCCAGAGACTATCATGTGCAAGTAATGAAGATGTAGTAATAATAAAGGAAAAATTAATGACAAGAATTAATAAAAATCCTGATTTATTATTAGAAGAAAAATCTAAAATGAATAAATTAAAACAAATAATAAATGATTATATAACAGACAAACCAATTACTATAAAGACAGTTGTTTTAAGTGATTTTGCAAAAGCAATAGAAAAAGCACTTGAAAGTGTAAATGAAGAAAAAAGTGATATGTAAAATTAGACTTTTGTTTGAGATGTCAATATGTATTGATGTCTCAAACGAAAATTTATTTATTGAAATTCCTAGAAAGAGGAATTTTTTTTTGCATAAAAATTCATATTATGTTACATAATAACAATATAAAAAGAAAAAATTGGTTTATAGGTAAAACCACAAAACCTAAATATATGATAAGGGAAAAATAAAATGAAAGCAACAGGAGTAGTGAGAAGAATAGACGACCTAGGAAGAATAGTTATACCAAAGGAAATAAGGAAAACATTAAGGATAAAAGAAGGAAGCCCGCTTGAAATTTTTACAGAAAAAGACGGAGATATTATACTAAGAAAGTATTCTCCAATAGGGGAACTTGCTAATTTCTCAGCAGAGTATGCAGACAGTATATCAAAAGTTACAAACCAGATAACAATAGTAACAGATAAAGATTCAGTAATAGTAGTATCAGGATGTTTAAAGAAAGACTTTTTAGAGCAAAGCATTAGTCAAGAACTTGAAAAAATAATGGACAAAAGAGAAATGTATAATAGTGAGAACGAGGGAATAATACCAATTACTTTTAAAGGAAATAAAGAAAAAGAACAAAAATCTCAGGTAATAGCACCAATAATATCAGATAGTGAGATAATTGGTAGCATAATTCTGCTTGCAAAAGAAAATGGGACAAAATTTGGGCAATCTGAAGAGCAACTTCTGAAAGTTGCTGCAAGTTTCTTAGGAAATCAAATGGAAATATAAGATTAATTTAACAAAATCAGTACAAAATATAGTAAATGTCTAACAAATATGATATAATTTGTTAGACATTTTTATTTGTATATAGATACGGAAAGGAATTTTATATGAACAAATTTTACATTACTACTCCAATATATTATCCAAGTGGAAAATTTCATATTGGAACATCATATACAGAAGTATTGGCAGATAGCTTAAAAAAGTATCATAAATTAAAAGGAGAAGATTGTTTCATGCTTACAGGGGTTGATGAGCATGGACAAAAAATAGAGAATAAAGCAGTAGAAGCGGGAATGCAACCTAAAGAATATGTTGATATTCAAGCAAAAGCAGCCATAGAATTGTGGAAAACAATGAAAATAGATTATGATAAATTCATAAGAACAACAGATGAATATCACGTTATTGCTGTTCAAAAGATATTTGAGAGATTTTTAAAACAAGGTGATATTTATAAAGGTGAATATGAAGGTTGGTATTGTGAACCTTGTGAAAGCTATTTTACTGAAACACAGTTAGTTGATGGAAAATGTCCTGATTGTGGAAGAGAAGTAAAGAAGATGAAAGAAGAAGCATATTTCTTTAATATGAAAAAATATGCTCCAAGATTAATTAAATATTATGAAGACAATCCTGATTTTATTAAGCCTGCATTTAGAAAAAATGAAATGATTAATAATTTCTTAAAACCAGGTCTAGAAGATTTATGTGTTACAAGAACATCTTTTAAGTGGGGAATACAAGTACCAAGTGATCCAAAACATGTTATATATGTTTGGTTGGACGCTCTTACAAACTATTTAACTGCTTTAGGATATACATCAGATGATGAAACTTTATTTAATAAATATTGGCCAGCAGATTGCCAAGTAGTTGGTAAAGATATAGCAAGATTCCATTTAATATATTGGCCAATTTTCTTAATGGCGCTTGATTTGCCTATTCCTAAGACAATAGTTGTACATAATTGGATTACAATGAAAGATGGAAAAATGTCTAAATCAAAAGGAAATGTTATATATCCAGAACAGTTAATTGAAAGATATGGATTAGATGCTACTAAATATTTCTTATTAAGAGAAATGCCAATAGCAACAGATGGATTGTTTACACCAGAAAACTTTGTACAAAGATATAATTTTGACTTGTGCAATGATTTAAGCAATTTATTAAATAGAACAGTATCAATGATAAATAAATATTACGAGGGAAATGTTCCTGAATATAATGGAACTCCAAATGATGTTGACGAAGAATTTGAAAAAGCAGGAGAAAATGTAATTGCAGAATTTGAAGAAAAGATGAATGAATATGAGATATCTAATGCACTTCAAACAATATGGACATATATAGCAAGAACTAATAAATATATTGATGAAACAGCTCCATGGTCATTGGCTAAGGTAATAGAAGGAGAAAGCGAAGACGAAAAGGAAGTAAAGCAAGAGAAATTAAAATCAGCAATGTATCACTTAGTTGCTAGTTTAAAAGAGATAGCTATATTAATATGTCCATTTTTAAATGAAACATCAAATGAGATATTAAGACAATTAGGAATTGACAACAATGTACAATGGGATGATTTAAAATTGTATAAAAATATAAAAGGCATTCATGTGATTGAAAAAGGTGAACCTATATTTATGAGATTAAACGCAGAAGAGGAAATTGATTACATAAAGAATTTAATGACAAAATAATGAGAAATAAGATATGAAATACTAATGACAGAGAATATTAAGAAAAAAGGAAATATGCAATGAGAAGAAAAGAAATTATCAAGTCGGCATGGGATTTAATATCTTATGGAATGCAACAAGCTGGAATGAGCCAGAGTGAGATTGAAGAATATTTACATAATAATCAAAAAGATATAAGTAATTTTATAGAAAAAAAGTTTTCTAAGTATAAAACAAAAAAAGATGTAATGGCGGAAGCACTAGAGTCTATATCAGAAATAGCAAAAACTAATGAAAGCATTGATGATGTAATTAAGGAATATGAAAAATTAGGTTTCAATAACAAAGAAATAGCTACTCTAAAAAAGGAGTTCATTAGAGCAAGAGTAGAAGATAGAGTTGTAAGATTATATACAGATGAAATGCTTGATGATGAGATGAAGATAAGATGCAGGAATTATAAGAATAATCATCATGAAATACGTGATATAGCCAGAGCTAAAGAAGCAAAAATACGAAATTTATTAGAGCAAGGAAATACACCAGAGGAGATTGCATCAGATAGAGAGCTTAATGTGTGCATAGAAGGTGTATCTGCAATATACAAGCAAATATATGAAAAAAAGCAAGCAGAAGAAGCTAAAAGAGTAAAGGCTGAGAAGGCCGAAGAAACTAAAAGAATAAAAGCTGAGAAGGCAGAGGAAGCTAAAAAAATAAGAGCTGCAAAGGCCGAAGAAACTAAAAGAGTAAGAGCTGAGAAGGCGGAGGAAGCTAGAAGAGTAAGAGCTGCAAGAAGTAAATTGGCGAAACCAGTAGCTATAAAAAGCGTAACAGAGGAGCAATTAAAATCCATAAGAGACAGAGCGATAGCAGGTGAAAATGTAGAAGATATAGTAGCAGAATATGCAAAGCAAGGATATACAAAAAGGGCTATATCTCACTTAAGAACTGCATTTAATAATGCACAATTAGAAAATAAAATTGTGAGATTGTATACAGATGAAATGCTAGGAGAAGACTTAAGCCAAAAGTGTACAAAATATAAATATAAAAATGCAGAAGTAGGTAGAATTGCTAGAGAAAAGAAAAAGAAAATACAAAGTTTATTAAGTCAAGGCAAAGCTCCAGAAGAAATTGCAGCAGATGAAGAGCTAGATGTGTGTATTGAAGGAGTACTTGAAATACAGAAGGAAATAGAAGCTAGGAAGGCTAAGCGAAAAGCAGCAAGAGAACAGAAAAAGAAAGCTGCAACCATAAAACTAACAGATGAAGAAATAGATTCTATAATAGTTAGAGTAAAAGAAGGCGAAAAATTAGAGGATCTAGTTTCAGAATATCAAAGTTTAGGATATAGCAAAAAAGACATATATAGAATTAGACAAACATTTGACAGAGCTAAGAAGGAAATTATAATTGAAAGACTATATCCAGAAGAAATGCTTAGCGAAGAAATGAGAGAACAATGCAGAAATTATAAGAGAAATCATCCTGAAATAACTAAAATTGCAAAAGCAAAAAGAGCAGAAGTACAAAGTTTATTAAAACAAGGAAAGACTCCTGAAGAGATTGCAGAAGATGAAGAAATTAATGTATGTATTGAAGGCGTATTGGCGATAGAAGAAAAGCTAAAAGAAAGAAAAGAAAAACAAGTAGAGTATAAGAAAAGACAAAAAATAAAAAAGAAACAAAAAGAAGAAATGGCAAGGAAGGCAAGAAAAAAAGCAAGAGAAGAGAAAATAAAAGAAGATGAAAGCAAAAGAGAACTAGAGGCTGCAGCTATTGCAAAAATGGAAAAGTGTATTGCTAAACATAAAGAAAAAAGAGAAGAGCATAAAGCTAGTAAAAAAGAAAAGAAAATAGTAGTGTCATCAAATTCTGGATATAACAGAATGAATATTCTAAGACAAAGAATAGAAGCTGAAATGAGAAAAGGTCAAAGCCGAAAAGAAGAAGAAGAGAAAGCTAAAAATCAAGTCTTAGCTGAACTAGATGAAAATACTAAAACAATGGAAACAATACTTACTAATATGCTAAAAGTAAGAGGTAATAAAATATTAGGCAGATATAAAGGAATGTTCATAAGCTGTGCCGAAAAAGCGATTGACGGTGTAACGACAGAAGAAGACCTGAAAAGAGTAAAAGACCTTATAAGAAAATTTGAATCAAGTGAAAGTGTAAGACAGTATGAGACTACAATTGTAACAAGCAAATTGTATAGAAAAGAGGGAGAACTTAGAGCAAATAAAGCTGGAAGTTCAAGATTTGCTAAAGATGTAATTGATATTGCAAATGGAATTGCTCAAGGAAATATAGATGTAGCAGAAGCAAAAAATAGATTACAAGGAAGGGATTCTCAACTAAGAGCATATATGGCTCAAGAAATTCCAGATAGAGTATTGTCATCAGATGTTATGAGAATAAGAGATAACTTAAGAGAAATAACAGGAGATGATGAAAATACATATTTAACACTAGCACGAATATGCATGAGTAGAGAAAATTATGATACTGTAACAGAGCTATCAAGAGACTATATACAAAATGGTAAAGATGAAAGCACTAAATATGATGCTAAGAGAATGATAAAACAAGCAGAACAAGGAAGAAAATATAGTGAAATATCAAAATCAATACAGACCGCTTTGGCTACAGAAAGTAAAGATATTTCGTATGAAAATAAAACTTATGAGTTAATTCAGGATAAAATTAATCAGTATGGTTTAGATCCAAGCAAAATTGTTTTAGGAATACGACCAGATGGAATAAAAATAACACTTGAAAAAATAATGATTAGAGAATATAACAGAAATAAATGAGAATAAAATAAAAACTTCTTATCAAATATAAAAAAGATAAGAAGTTTTTTATTTATTGTTTTTTTAATTTAGGTTTAGCTACAAGTGAGGCAATATATCCGAAGAAAACAGCAGCAGCTATTCCGCCAGCAGAGGCTTTAACACCTCCTGTGAAAGCACCGAGCAGACCAGTTTCTTTGACTGCGTCAATAGCACCTTTAGCTAGGTTTGCTCCAAATCCTGTAAGAGGTACAGTAGCTCCACATCCTGCAAAATCAATTAAATATTGATATATACCAAGTCCACCAAGAATTGCTCCAACTGTAACGTATGCAACTAAGACTCTTGCAGGAGTAAGTTTAGTTTTATCTATTAAAATTTGACCAATAACACAGAGAATGCCGCCTACAATAAAGCAATTTAGTACAGTCATCCAGTTAATACTTTGAAAAAAATCCATTATACACTCCTTTCTTAGTTAAAATTCGATTGAAACAGCATGAGCAATACCGGGGATAGATTCACCTTGTTGGCTTGTGGTTGAATTCATTAAAGCTCCAGTTGCTACTAATAATAGTTTCTTTATTTTTTGTTCTTTCATTAATTTAAATAGATAGCCAGAGAAAACAGTAGCAATGCATGCACAACCACTACCACCGCTGTGTGTATCTTGTTTCTTTTGATTAAACATTAAAACTCCACAATCATTATATCTGGTGCTAATATCATATCCATTTTTCTTGCATAAATCATTTAGTATATCTTTTCCGATGTAGCCGAGGTCACCAGTTATAATTGCATCATAATAATCTGGAGTTCTACCAGTATCTTCGAAATGAGTGCAAATAGTAGAAAGTGCTGCTGGTGCCATAGCAGCCCCCATATTATTAGCATCTTTAATTCCAAGGTCTACGATTATTCCTGGTGTAATATGTGTAATACGAGGGCCGTTTCCTTGCTTAGAGAGTATAGCTGCACCAGAACCGGTTACCGTCCACTGACTAGTTGGAGTACGTTGATTTCCAAGTTCAAGAGGAAATCTGAATTGCTTTTCAGCACTGCAAAAATGGCTTGAAGTAGCACATAGAACATTATTACAAGCACCACTATCCATGAAAACAGATCCAATACATAAGCCTTCTACAAAAGTAGAACAAGCACCAAATAATCCAAAGAAAGGCATATTACTATCTCTCATAGCAAAACTAGAAGAAATACATTGATTTAATAAGTCACCAGCAAACACATAGTCAATGTCTTTTCCAGCGACACCTGATTTTTCTAAAACAGTATTAACAGTTTCTTTGACAAATTTACTTTCAGCCTTTTCCCAAGAATCTTCGCCCCAGAATTCATCTTCTATGCATTTATCAAAATATTCTGCAAGAGGGCCATTTGATTCTTTAGGACCAACAATGGCAGCCGTTTCAAGTATTGTTGGAGGAGTAGTAAGTTGCAAAGTATGTTTTCCTAATTTATTCATTTAATAAACACTCCTTAAATAAAATTTACATTAATAAACAAGCAATGATTCCAATAATAACAGAGCTTGATATACCATATACAAGAACAGGGCCAGCAACTGTAAACATTTTTGCTCCAACTCCCATAATATAGCCCTCAGATTTATATTCCATTGCTGGAGCAACTATTGAATTAGCAAAACCTGTGATAGGTATAAGAGAACCTGCACCAGCGAATTTGCCGATTCTATTAAATACATTTATAGCACTCAAAAATATAGCAATACCAATTAAACTAATTGATACAATCGTAGAGCATGATGTTTGATCAAGACCTTTGTATTTGCAATAGAAAAATATAAATTGTCCTATAGTACAAATTAATCCACCAACCCAAAAAGCATTAAAACAATCTTTTAATATTGGAGAGTTAGGTGATTTTTTGTTCACATATTTGCTGTATTCTTTTGGTGTTTCTGTTGGATTCATAATAAAAAGTTTCCTTTACAAAATTTAAGTTTTATTAGGGTAAGCTTATAAACCTTATCTATCTTTATCAACTAAAAAAGCTACATCAAGATCCACATAATATTCGATAAGCTTATTTACAGAGATTTTGGCTCTTTGATCAAGAATTTTGATAGAAGTAATGTTACTGATAGTTTTAGCAACTTCATTGACAGTTTGAATTATAGCATCTTTCCACGAAACATTAGAAGTTCCAGTCACATGTATATGTTTTTCAATTCCCATAAAAATACCTCCTAAAAATATTTATAGTTAATATTCCCATGTTTGCAAAAAATATACAAAATTATGAAATTGAAATATTTACAAACAAATGTTTATGTGTTAAAATGAATAATATTCAGTTAGTAGGAGGAAACAAAAGATGATAGCATACTTAAAAGGAATAATTGACATAAAAAGACAAGATTATGTTGTAATAGATGTACATGGTGTAGGATATAAGATATTTATGCCAGAAGGAGCAATACAGAATCTTGAAGTTGATTCAGAAGCTAAAATATATACTTTTATGAGAGTAAGAGAAGATGACGTAAGCTTATATGGATTTTTAAATGTTGAAGAACTTGCAATGTTTGAACTATTGATTAGTGTTGGAGGAATTGGGGCAAAGTCAGCAGTAGGAATATTGTCAAATATAGCACCATCAAAATTTGCATTAGCTGTTATAACAGATGATGTAACTACTTTAAAAAAATTACCGGGAATAGGTGCTAAAACTGCTCAAAGAATTATATTAGAATTAAAAGATAAGATAAAGACACAAGAAGCAACTGAACAAGAAAATGAGATAAAACAGAAGACAGAAGTAAGTGATAGTGCTAAAGATGCTATTGAAGCATTACAGGTACTTGGATATACTCGCAGAGAAGTTGAAGAGGCTATATCTAAGATAGGAGAAAGCAATTTGACAACAGAGGAAATAATAAAACAAGGATTAAAATATTTAGGAAGATAATGAAAGGCAGAGGTAAAAGTGGACTTAAGTAAACCATTGGCATATAGAATGATGCCTAAAACATTGGATGATTATGTAGGACAAGAACATATTTTAGGAGAAAATAAAATATTATATAGAACAATTAAAGCAGATAGATTATCTAGTATAATATTATGGGGCCCTCCTGGATGTGGAAAAACATCGCTTGCGAAGGTAATAAGCAATACAACAAAATATAAGTTTATTAAATTAAATGCTGTAACAGCGGGTGTAAGTGATATAAAGAATGCAATAATAGAATCTGAAAATTTATTAATGAATCCAAGTGGTAAGTGTATATTATTTATAGATGAGATTCATAGATTCAATAAATTGCAGCAAGATGCGTTACTTCCTTATGTAGAGAATGGAACTGTAATATTAATTGGAGCAACTACAGAAAATCCATATTTTGAAGTAAATAAGGCTTTAATTTCAAGAAGCATGGTATTTCAGCTACATCCACTTACAGATGACAATATTTTTACTGTATTAAAGAGATCTCTTGAAAGAGAAGATGGATTAAAAGAATATAATGTAAAGGTTGAAGATGATATATTAAGAAAGTTTGCTATATGCTCAAATGGAGATGTTAGAACTGCTTTGAATAATTTAGAAGTTGCAGTGCTAACTACACCAGTTAGTAGTGATGGCTATATCAATATAACAGCCGAAGTTGCTAAAGAATGTGTGCAGACAAGGAAAGCTGTATTTGATAAAAATGGAGATTCACATTATGATAATATTAGCGCTTTTATAAAATCAATGAGAGGGTCAGATCCAGATGCAACTGTATTTTATTTAGCAAGAGCTCTTAATGCAGGTGAAGATCCGATGTTCTTAGCAAGAAGAATAGTTATATCTGCTGCGGAAGATGTAGGATTAGGAAACCCAAATGCACTAGTTGTTGCAAATGCAGCAATGCAAGCAGTTAATATGGTTGGAATGCCTGAGGCTAGAATTATATTGTCAGAAGCTGCAATATATAATGCTAATTCTAGAAAATCTAATTCAGCATATAATGCAATAAATTCGGCATTAGAAGATGTTAAAGAAAAAAATACAGGAATAATCCCAATGCATATTAGAAATGCACCAGCTGAAGGAATGCAGAAAGAAGGATATGGAGTAGGTTATAAATATCCACATGCTTATCCACATCATTGGGTAGAACAACAATATTTGCCTGACAAGATGTTAGGAACAAAATATTATAATCCAGACGAAAATGAAGATAGAAGTAATATTCAAGAAAAAGAATAATATAAAAACAGAGTATATGAATTAATAATCATATACTCTATTACTTTATTTTTTAACTTCTTTTTTATCTTTAAGAATATCAGATATTGCACCAACAGAGCTTAAAGCTTGAGTTGCTTCAAATGGAATGAATACTTTATTAGCTTCGCCATTTGCAACATCTTTAAGAGCTTCTAATGATTTTAGTTGAACTAAAGTTTCGTTAGGGTTAGCTTTCATCATTGCACCATAAACTAATTTAACTTCATCAGCTTTTGCTTCAGCAACTTTTCTAATAGCTTCAGCTTCACCAACTGCACGTCTAATCTTAGATTCTCTATCTGCATCAGCTTGAAGAATAGCAGCTTCTTTTTCACCTTGAGCTTTTAATACAGCAGCTTGTCTTTCACCTTCAGCTTGAAGGATAGCAGCTCTTTTATTTCTTTCTGCATTCATTTGCTTTTCCATAGCATCTCTAATATCTGGTGGAGGAGTGATATCTTGAACTTCAACTCTATCAATAGAGCATCCCCATATATTAGTTGCTTCATCAAGCATACTTCTTAGTTTATCATTTATTGTATCTCTTGAACTGAAAGTTGAATCTAAGTCCATTTTACCAACTAAATCTCTTATAGATGTAACTGATAAATATTCGATACCTTTCTTTAAACTTTGAATTTCATATACAGCTTTAGCTGGATCCATAATTCTATAAAAAACTACAGTGTTAATAGTAATAGTAACATTATCTTTAGTAATAACTTCTTGAGGAGCAACATCAAGTGTTTGTTGCTTCAAACTTACAATGCTACGAACATGGTCTATAAAAGGAATAATTATAGTAAGACCAGCATCTGCAATTTTATGAAATTTACCCAAACGCTCTATAATGTAAACTTCAGATTGTCTAACAATCTTAACACTCATTGCAACAAACACAATAAGTATAATGGCTATTATTATCAAAAACAACATAAAAAAACCTCCTAATTTAATAAAACTATATTGATTATATCATGAATAGGGCAAAAAATAAAGCTTTTTCGAACAGATTTTGTCAAAAAAAGATGAATATGCAATTTTAATAAATTTAACTATTGAATAATAATATGCAGTATGATATAAGTTATTATATATGAAAATAACAAAGGAGGAATAAAGATGATAATCTATTATACATAGGAAAAATCGACCGTAGTAGTATGACACAAAAATAATATAAGAAAGTAAAAGGAAAGAATAGATATGCTAAAGAAATTAAAAAATATACCCAAAGAGGACTTAATAAAATATATAATAATAATGGTAGTAACACTACTTTTATGTCAAAATTTTTTACAAATGCATTATTCATCTGACACATACGTATTGTATGCACTTGGATATATGGAATATCCATCTAAATATTTCTTATTAGATGGTAGACTAATATCAACAGTCGTATGTTATTTGGCAGGAATATTAAAAATACCAATAAAGGCATATATAATTGGTATGGACTTTATAGGAATAATCTTTGTAGGTTTATCAATATGTACAGTGGTAAAATTATTAGAGAAGCTAATAAAACCTAAAAGTAATATTTTGAAATTATCAATAATATGTGCAAGTTTTTTATTAGTATTAAATCAATTTACACTTGAATACTTGTTATTTCCAGAATCGGCTGTAATGTGCATGGGACTTTTCTTGATAATACAGGCAGTAAGAATTATGATAGAAAATCCTAAACACAAATATTTAAAAATATTTATGTGTTTGCTAGCAGCAGGAATATCATATCAGGGATTATTAAATATCTTTCCAACTCTTGCAATTTTATTTTATCTAGTAAAAGAAATAAAAGATGAAAGACCATATAAAGAGAAGGAAAAAGAATTTTTTATAGATATGGTTAAACTTGCAATACTGGTACTAATTTCATTAGGAATTTGTATGGCTCTTGTAAAGATTGGGACTAAAGCTCTAAACAGTGAACAAGACAGAAAAATGCACTTAATGACTCTCGAAGCTGTAAGACTAAGAGGCGAGACTGTAATGGAATATATGGATGAATTGTGGAATGAATGTATGGCAATGCTACCAAAGCATACAAATACAATAGTCCTTGTAATTAGTACATTATTAATAATTGCTTTAAAACCTAAGAAAGAATATTTTTTACAATATTTATTGATATTAATTGTATCGTTTGGAATATGTATTGTTCCTATGTTCATGTTTAACACTGGTGTATGCGGAAGAGTTAATGTACCATTAACGATGCTATGGGGTGTGTCAATAATTGTGTTATTGACTTTAGTAAGTGAAAAGCCAGAAAAGAAGATTCTTTCAAAAATAATATATACGTATGCAATAGTGTCATGTATAATAAATAGTATTTTTATTATGCAAAATATATCTGAACATATTGCTGCAAATAGAGTTGATGAAAATACAGGTGCTACTATTAATTATTTAGTGAAAGAGTACGAAGAAAAAACAGGGAATACAGTAACTAAGTTTTCATTTATGTATGATAGAAATCCACAACAATATGCAGTAGGAATAAAGCCAATGCAATCATTAACAGAAAGAAAATTTGCTTGTTCATGGTGTATTAGATCAGCAGTAGATTTTTATTGTCATAAAGATTTGAAATATACAGTAATGCCTAGAGAGATAAGAGATAGATTTAAGAATATAGACTATAAAGAATTTTCAGAAGAACAAATTATTATAGAAGGCGATACATTGTATATGTTAGTGTACTAGAAATAAGGGGGAAAAACGTATGAAAAGAATTAGAGAATGTAAAACAGGAAAACGAAAGAATTTTAATGAAAGAGCTATTACATTAATAGCTCTAGTAGTAACAATAGTTATAATACTAATATTAGCTGCTATAACAATAACAATGACATTAGGTGAAAATGGCTTGTTTCAGAGGAGTCAGGATGCTAAAAATGCTACTATAAAGGCAATGGCTGATGAAGAAGTTGAACTTGCTGTTAGTAACCTGAAAATGGAAACGACAATAAGAGAAATGACTAGTGAACAGAGTAGAAAATTTCTTGAGGATGAGTTGAAAAAATCAGATAAAAATACAACAGTTGTTATTAATGGGACAGCTTTTGACGTAAATCATAGAAAATTTTCGTATTTGGTAGATGAGAATTTTGAATTTGATGATGAGACACCTTTTGATCCAGTAGAATGGGACAAAACTGCAGCACCAGAAAATGTATTTGTATGGGAAAGTGATAATCCTAATGATGAAGGATATAATACAATTATTGGATATAATGCTACAGTGGATAATTATCCAATACTTAGATATCCAAGTAGATGTAAAATTATCAGAGAAGATTCTTATGAAACATATTATAGGTCTGACTTAAAAAAAGTGGAACATTATTATGATTCATATGTGAATTCAATAAGGAGTTATACTTCAAATATAAAAAAGAAGGAATTTCCAGAAACAGTTGTTGAAATTAGTGGAGAAAGCTTTTACTACAATAATGTAGAATCGTTAAAATTACCAAAGAGCTTAAAAAAAATAGGAGACTATGCTTTTGCATATCATAGTAAATTAGGGGGAATAAATATTCCTAAGGGTGTAAATACTATAGGAAAATATATTTTTATAAATTGTCCTTGTTTGTCTAGTATAAGTATATTGGGAAATATTAACCAAATAAATGAACACGCATTTGATAAGTATAGTTGGAGAGATCCATATGTTTCAATTATATCCATTAAAGGAACAGAGAATTCTATTAAGGGTGCACCTTGGGGAGCAAGTAATGCAACTATAGTATGGAATAGTAAATTAAACAAAGAATATATGACAATTGATGAAAAAAAAGAATGGGATAAGTCAGCAGTCCCAGAAAATGTTTTTTATTGGGGAAGTGAAGATCCATCAAGCTTAGGTTATAATATTATTGTGGGTTATAAAGAGAATATTGCTAATTATCCAACTATAAAATATCCAAGTCGATGTAAGATAATAGTGAATGATGTTAGTTTTGTTCCAGTAGAAGAAAATAATAGTGAAGCAGCATATTTATTGAGAAATTTTACTTGCAATGTAAGAAAATTGCAATATTCTGATAATGTTCAGTTTGTAAAATCTGTGTACTGGGGGATTAATTTTAGAAATGTTGAAACGATAAAGTTTGGGAAAAATTTAAAAGAAATTGGAGAATATTCCTTTTATGACTATGCGAATTTAAAAAGTATAACTATACCAAGAAATGTAGTTAAGATTGGGAAAAGTGCTTTTGGCTATTGCATGGAATTGAATGAAATTTCAATTCCAGCTAGTGTTGAAAAAGTTGAAAGCGATGCTTTTTATGGTTGTGATAAGCTGGAAAATATATATGTAGCAAAGGCAGAAGATTCAATTACCGGATCTCCTTGGAACGCTAAAAATGCAAAAGTAATATGGAATTCTAATGGATATACAAATCAAGATTTTAAAGACGAGATGAGTAAGGAGTATATGACAACAGAAGAAAAAAAAGAATGGGACAAGACGGCAGTACCAGAAGATGTATTTTATTGGGAAAGTGATATTCCTGGGGATGAAGGTTATAATACTATAATTGGATATAAATCTAGCATTAGTAACTATACCGTACTTAGGTATCCTAGTAGATGTAAAGTTGTTAGAGATGATCCAGAGTGGGTGTGTCTAAAAGTAAATGGAAATCTTGAAATAGGTAACATAGAGAATATTAGAAGTTATACAAATAATGTTAAGAAAAAAGAATATCCAGACTCTGTTATTTATATTGCTGGAGATAGTTTTGACAATGATAATGTTGAAAGTATAAGATTATCTAATAATTTAAAAGTTATAGATGAAGGAGCTATGTATAAATTATATAAATTAAAAATGATAAAAATACCAAAAAGTGTTGTTAAAATTGGTAAATATGCTTTTTCAGGTGCTTCAAATATAACAATAAATATAAAAGCTAATTCTATTTCTGATGCACCATGGGGTGCAACGAATGCCACAATTAATTGGAATTATACAGGAGAGTAATTTAAAATTTAAAACATCTAAAATAGAAAAAACTATTTTAGGTGTTTTTATTATGCAAGTTGAAAAAATGATTCAAGATATGTATAATATTGCAATAAATAATTAGAAAGGAAAATTAACTAACAAGATTATGAAAACTAAAAACAAACGAATCATAATATGGAGAATAATTTCATTAATTATGTTAATTGCAACATGTATAATTATATTCTTATTTTCTGCACAAAATGGAGAACAATCTAGTGGAATAAGTAGAGGAACTATATACTATATAATTCAGATATTTACAAAAGACGAAAATGAAATTAAATATTGGATATATGTATTAGAACCAACAATAAGAAAACTAGCACACTTTACAATATATACAATACTAGGAATATGGGCTATGAGTTTTAATAGCACATTTAATATAAAAGATACAAAAAAAATAGGGATAAGTGCAATAATTGGTTGCATATATGCGTGTACGGATGAATTTCATCAAAGCTTTTTAGACGCAAGGACAGCGTCAATATGTGATGTGATGATAGATACACTTGGGGCAACATTTGGAGCAATGTTAGTAATGCTCTGTATACAACTTTTAAAAAAACAAAATGGCAAATAATACATATATTACAACAATATTACAATGATATTAAAAAAAAGAAATAATCAAGTAGAATGTTGCCTAAAAATAGTAAAAGGTATAAAATAAAAAAGAATAATTAAAAATAGGGAGGATTATAAGAAATGGCAACAATGAATCCATTGGAGAAAAAAGCTCGTTCATCATTTATAAAAGGTCTATTAATAGCTGGATTAATAGGAATAATAGTGATTGTAATTTTAACAGTACAAATATTCAAAATGAGAGGAGAAGAGAATCAAAGAATAGCTTCTCAAAAGAATGTTGTAATTATTAAACAAGATATAAAATCAGGAGAAGAAATAACAAGTGATATGTTATTGACTGTAAAGGCTAACTCAGAAGTAGCTTCAACAGGAGCAATGACTATGGCTGATTTTAGTACATTATCAACAGCAACAGACGACGCTGGAAATACCGCAAATTTAAGAGTTTTAGCTAAAATAGATATATCTGCAAAAACTGTTATAACAGAAGACATGCTATCAACAGAAGAGACAGCAGTATCAAATGACCTAAGACAACAAGAATACAATATGATTGTTTTACCATCAACATTAGCAGATGGAGATACAATAGATATTCGTTTAAGACTTCCAAATGGAGCAGATTACATTGTATTGTCAAAGAAAAAGGTAAAATTAGCTGATTTAAATGGAGCTGTTTCAGCAACAACAATATTGATAAATGTAACAGAAGATCAAATCTTAACGATGAGTGCTGCAATAGTTGATGCATATAAAATTTCAGGAAGCAAATTATATGCAACAAAATATACAGACCCAGGATTACAAGCTGTAGCAACAGCAACATATATACCATCTAATGATACTATTAACTTAATAGACAAAGATCCAAACATTGTAACAACAGCTAGAAATGCTTTAATCACAAGATACAATGAAAACTATTCAACATACAGAACAGGAATACAAAGTACAATTAACTCTATTGAATCTTCAACACAACAATCAAGAGTAGAATCTGGAACAAGTTCAGAAACAGCTACACAACAATCAGAAAGAAAAACATATTTAGATTCATTAGCAGGTGAATAAAAATAAAAAAGTGAGGATTGCACATTGGAACAAATAGGATTTATAGGTGCTTATGATAAAAAGGACTTATTACTTAATATAGCTAAAGTTTTAACTAACTTTGGAAAATCTGTACTTATAGTTGATGCAACATCAATGCAAAGATTTAGGTACATTGTTCCAATGGTTAGCAACGGACCAGCACCAGCATATATAAGTGAATATCAGGGAATAGATGTAGCAGTTGGATTTATCAATTTAAATGGAGTAGCACAATATTTAGGGCAAAATTTAAATTATGACTATGTAATGATAGATTCCGATATGATACAAACAGTTACATCATTTATGTTACCTAATATAGAAAAGAATTTCTTTGTAACATCGTATGATGAATATGAATTACAAAGAGGAGTAGAAATATTTAAGTATTTAAGACAACCAATAGAATTATACAAAGTTATATTATCAGCTAATATTAATAGCAAAGAAGAAGAATATTTAAATCATCTTGTACCAGAAACTATTGTAAAATGGAAAAAAGAAAAATTCCAATTTGCGGATACAACAGATGATAGGCAAGCTACTTTAGATAATCAATTAACAAAAGAAATAGTATTAAAAAAATATACTGGAACATATAAAGATAGTTTGGAATATTTGATTTCTGTAATGGTAGGAAAAACAATTGGACAAGCTGATATAAGGAAAATGATAAGAAAAATGTAGAAAGGAAAACTGTATGTCAGTCATTACATTCATCAACAGGGATAGAAAAGAAAATGGACAAACTTTTTCTGTTGCAGCAATAGCAACATGCATGGCAATTGAGCATAATTATAAAATATTACTAATTTCTACAGATTTTGATGATAGATCAATGGAGGAATGCTTTTACAAAAAGCAGAATAAAGGAATGTTCTCTAATCCATTTGCAAAACAAGGCTCAATGGATATATCAAGTGGGTTTGAAGGATTAATAAGAATGTTTGCAAGCAACCGTGCTGAACCAGACATAATAAAAAGTTATACAAAACCAATATTAACTGATAGATTAGATTTATTATTACCACCAAAGACAAAGGATTATAAGGAATATAAAAATGTGTCAGTTTATTTTTCGCAGATTGCAGATGTCGCAAATCATGCGTATGACATGGTTTTGATAGATCTATCAAAAGATGTTCCTCTTGAAAATCAAAAGAAGGTAATGGACTTATCATCTTTAGTAGTTGTTAGTTTAATACAAAATCAAAATTCGATATCAGCTTTTGAAATGTTAAAAAATCAAGATGAATTTTATAGAAAAAGTAATGTTGCCTTAGCAGTTGGAAAATATAATAATGATTCAAAATTTACTGCAAAGAACATAGGAAGGTATTTAAAAGAAAAAAATATTCCATTAGTAATACCATATAACATATTATTTGCAGATAATTGTTCAGAGGGAAAAATAATAGATTATTTCCTTTCTATACAAGGTCTGGAGAGAACTGATGGAAAAGATGGATATTTTTTATCAGAATTAAGAAAAACAGTTGATAAAATAGACTATTTAAGACAAGCTTATGAATATGGATTAAAGAATTAACATATTCAAACGAAAGGAGCAAAAGAGCTATGTTTCTTAATATATTATTGATAGTAGCCGTATTAGGCGGAGCAATAGCTTTGATACGAAGAAGTATTAAGAGAAAACAAGAAACTAAAGTAGAAGAAAATGTAGTAATAGATGATAAAACATATACTTTAGAGAAAATGATCAGCTTTGTTAAAAAGAGAATGGACGAAATAACAAAGGTTAACTTATATGATTTGGGACTTTCAGAAGAAGAATTAAAAAGAAGAAAGAACAAAAAATATGAGTTGAAAAAGGCTTTAAAAGGATGTACATATGGTGATGTCAATGATAAGAAATATGTAAAAGAGCTTATATTTGACATTTTGTCAAAAGAATATGGAGTTGATGAAACTAATATATCAAAAGCTATACCTTTTGATGTACCATCATTATTAACAGCTCAAGACAAATTTGATATTATATTATACATGTATAAAAAAGACTTTGGATATGAGGCATTAACTCAGATAATAAAGAAATATAAATTAGCTGAATTGAAATATACATCAGGAGATGCAAAACCATCTTATGTAATTACTCCAGAAGAAATAAACAAGATATATGAAGAAGAAAACTTTAGCCTTGCATTTGAAGACAAGCTAATGGTTGTTGTTCAAAGAATATATCAGAAATACAAAGGATATAGCTCTATTGATGAAGTAAGAGACATGAACATTGATGGTATATCAGGTGGTGTATCAGGACTTCCAGAAAGCTTTTTAAGCCAGGTTGCACAGACAGATAGTAACTATTTAAACCAAGTAATGGACCATAAAGTACCACGTGCTTGTGATAGTATATGGATATTCTTCCAAGGTAAATCAATTCGTTTAGCATTTTTGTCATTTGGTACAGAAGCAGAACTAAAGAGAGTTTGCCAGAACATATATAAATACAATAACCCAGGACAGTTATCAGACACAAATGGTTATAAAATCAATGAAATGAAAGACGGTTCTCGTGTCGTTGTTGTTAGACCAAGTTTCTCAGAAACATGGGCATTCTTTGTAAGAAAGTTCGATGTTAAGAGAGCAACACTAGAACAATTAATTGTATTCCCAGGAAAAGAGGATGCAATAGATTTATTAAAATATTTAGTAAAAGGAGCTAGAATTATTTCACTTACTGGTGAGCAGGGTTGTGGTAAAACAACAATGCTTATGGGTATGATAGAAAATATATATGAAACAATGAACATCCGTGTTCAGGAAACAGCATTCGAGCTTCACTTAAGAAAAATATATCCTACAAGAAATATTCTTTCTTTTAGAGAAACAGATACAATATCAGGACAGCAGGGTCTAGATGTTCAGAAAAAGACCGATGGTTCTGTAAACATAATCCGGAGAAGTTGCAACTGACCCCGTAGCATCTTGGATGATTCAGGCTGCACAGGTAGCATCTAAATTTACATTATTTACTCACCACGCTAAGACATTCCCTGATTTAGTAACAGCACTTCGTAACTCAATGTTAAGAACAGGTGTATTCACAAATGAAAAAGTTGCTGAAGAGCAGGTTGTACAGGTACTTAACTTTGATATTCACTTAGTAAAAGACTTTAGAGGACGTAGATACATACAAAGAGTTACAGAATGTATACCAATACAAGATGTAAATGATTATACATTTGACCATAGAAAAGAAAAAACATTAGAAGGCAAGTTTGATAAATTTGCTGATAATACAACAAGATATTATACAAAACAAACAAATAAAGAGCTTTATAAATATGTAAACATCATGGAATATCAAGATGGAGCTTATGTAATTACTAATAAAATCTCAGATAGAAACTTACAAGAAATGATAATAAACATGGATGATACAGACTCAGCAGCGTTCAGAGAGTTTGTTGAAAGACATTGGGGAGAAAAACTAAGTGAAAGAGGAGAGGTTATTAGTAAAAAATAACTAGCAGTATATATGAATTTAATAATAAAAAATAATATTGAATTACAAGAAGAGGAGGTGAGTCTTTAATGTCTCCAACTTTTATCATAGTAATAATGGCAATAGTTGTAATAGCATTGATAGCAGTTGTATTTTATTATCTTAGCTTAAAAAAGAAGATGAGAAATGCAGACGTAATGAGAATTGAGAAATTGAGACAAGGAACTGAAGAATCTGGATTCTCAATGGAAGTTTTTTATCAGAAATTATATGTACATCTTGCAAAGACTCCCTTTATAAAGCGTTATTTATTAAAAGTAAGAAGAAGACTTGAAATAAATAACCTAGATGATGAATTTTTAACAAGACAGCAAAGTGCACAGATAATATTTAAATCATTATGTATTATCTTGCCACTTACTATAGGAGTAATAGTAATTACTCATACTAATTTACTACTAATGGCAATAATTCTTATATTTGAATTATTTATAATCGACTCAATGTCAGATGGAATGGTAGATAAATTAGATAATGCTTTATTATTACAACAAATAGATTTCTTCGCTGCAATGAGACATGCATATCATGAAACAAACATGGTTGGTGAAGCAATATATTCAACAGCACAAGACACAGAAAATATGGAAATGTCAAGACAGGCAGAAAAGATATATGATATACTTAACTCTCAAGATCCAGAAACAGAGTTAGAGAAATATTATGATGTTGCACCAAACAATTACATAAAAGAATTTGCAGGTATTTCATATTTAACTCAGGAATTTGGTGATAGAAAAGTAGATGGAACGTCTTTATATTTAAAAAACCTTGAAAACATTACTCAAGAAATGCAGATTGAGATTTTGAAAAGAGATAAGTTAAATTACACATTTCAGAGTTTATCAATAATTGCTATTGTGCCAATGTTAATATTAGAGCCAATGAAATCTTGGGCAATTAATAACTTCTCATTTACCAAGCAGTTTTATGAGGGAAAACAAGGATTAATTGTTCAAATATTAATAATGATAGCAACATTTGTATGTTATATATTAATTAGAAAATTAAAAGATAATGGTGCAGTAAAAAGAGTAGAAGATCAACAAAATCCATGGGAAGCAAAATTATATAATATTCCTATTGTAAAAAAAGTAGTTGATTTGTTTATGCCTAAAGAGAAAACAAAAGACTATAGAAAATTAAAAGATACATTAAAAGATGCAGCATCAAAGAAAAAAGTATCATGGTTATATGTTGATAGAATAGTACTTGCAATAGTTACGTTTATAGTTACATTAGTTTTCTTTGTTGTATTACATAAAGTAGAAGTTAACTATATATATACTCAGCCAACATCAGATTATGACTTGATAGGTGAGATGAGTGATAGACAAATGGAAAGAGCAATGGAAACAACTAAGAGGCAGAATGTTATTCTTAATAAACTAAGAGGCAAGACTAATGTTAAGATTTCAGATGTTGAAAAGGCAATGCGCAACTCAAAAGAGTATAAAGACTTTAGTGATGAAGATATTTCATCAGAAGCAAAAACAATTTTAAGTAAATTAAAAATAATCAATTCAGAATATCTAAAGTGGTTTGAAGTATTAATGGCATTATTAATCGGTTGTGTTGGATATGCTGCTCCAGTTCTATTATTAAAATTTCAAGTAAAAATGAGACAAATGGAAATGGAAGATGAAGTAATGCAGTATCAGACAATAATTATGATGCTAATGCGACTTGAGAGAGTCGATGTAGAAATGATACTAGAATGGCTTGGAAGATATGCAGATATATTTAAAGAACCAATAAATAAATGTTTAAACAACTACGAAAGTGGTGCATGGGAATCACTTGAAGTAATGAAAGATGAAGTCTCTTATGAACCATTTATACGTATAATAGAAAGTTTGCAAACAGCAGTTGAAAAAGTACCTATCAAAGAAGCTTTTGACGAATTAGATGCAGATAGAGAATATTATAGGGACAAGAGAAAAGAATCAAATGCTCGTTTAATAAGCAAAAAAGGTATGATTGGAAAAGCAATAGGTTTTGCACCAATGGTATTAGTATTTGTTGGATACTTAGTAGTACCACTTGTATTAATTGGTATGACAAGTTTAACAACATCATTCGATTCAATGTCAAAAATGACGTAATTGAAAGGAATATAATAAATGGAAAATGCATCACGAGCTTTAATCATGGCAGGGGCTATGCTAATAGCAATACTTACTGTCTCACTTCTAGTTTGGGGTTGGGGACGTATCTCCCAATACAATCAGAAGTCAGAGCAGGTTGCTATGGTTGAACAAATTACAAAACTAAATAGAGAAATGGAATCTTATGATAAACAAGTAGTTAGAGGATATGAATTAGTATCTCTTGCAAATCTTATAGAAGATACTAATTCAAAATTTCCTATATCAGAGGGATATACACCAGTGTCTGCATTAGTTAATTTCAGAGATTTTGAAAAATCAGTTACTAATTATACTGCTATAACTAAAGCACAAAAAAATGAGTTAACATCTGGAATTGAACTTTCAACATTTATGAATAAATATTATAATGTTAGCAAAAATGGTGGAGATACAAGTTTCTTAAAAGTATTTAAAGAATCATATTTTCAATGTGATAATGTTGAATATAGTGATTATAAAGAAAAAAATAATTCAATAGCAAAAGTAAAAAGGATGACATTTACAGAAATAAAAAGAACAGATAAATAATGGAGGTACTAAATGGAAAATTCATCTAAAGCATTGATAATGGCTGGTGAAATTTTAATTGCTATATTAGTGCTTTCACTAATTGCTTATTTAACAGTAATGTTTGGACAATTTTCAGCAGGAATGCATGAAAAAATATCAGAATCTCAAAGGACCGAATTTAATAGTCATTTCTTTAATTGTGAAGGTAGATCAGATATAACAGTACAAGACATTGTTTCTATAATTCATTTTGCAAAACAGGAAAATGATAGCAGAGAATTAGAATATAATGATAGTTCCATCTATTATGTATCAGTAAAAATAGATGGAGTAGATTTCTTTAATAAATATAGTACAGCTCAGGAGTACAATGATAATAATATAGAAGCATCTATAAATAAATTTATAAAAGATAATAATACTAAATATTTTTCATGTAATATTAGATTAAGTAAAAGTGGAAATAATATTGTAGAATCTGTACCAGATCTAGCTGACATAGTTACAAATGATAAAACTGGTCTAGTTTCTTCAATAAATTTTGTAACTGTAAACTCTAATATAAAAAATATAATAAATAATAATAAATAACAAAAAAATATTGCATAAGTAAATTTTTAATGTTATAATTTAAGGGAATTTTATGAAAAAATATATAGTATGTATTATAGCAATTATTATGGTTATATCATGTGCAATGTATTGTTATTATCAATATAAAATACATAAAAGTGATATAAGCAATAACAATGAGCAATATGAAAATTTATACAATAAAAGTATTACTGGAGCTGAATTAGCATCAGTAATAAATAAGACTATAGATAGAAATGAAAAGAATAAAATTAGTAAAGACAAAGATGGATTTTATGAAGATGATGGACAAGATTCTATAAAAATTTCAATAAAATTCAAAGATAGTGATAAAACTTATCAAATGGAGGCATTATATAATAAGCAAGTATCTAACTTTGTTAAGTATTATTCAAATGCACAATTTAAATGTACTAAAATAGACTATCATAGTAAAACAAACAAGATAAAATATTTATATTTTGAAGAACAATAAGTTATTAAGTTTAGCTAAAAGCTATTTAATATAAAAAAATCAAAGGAGGAAAAATTATGGAGAACGCATCAAAAGCATTAATTATAGCAGGTGCAATTTTAATTTCAATTTTAATTATTACTTTAGGAGTATATTTCTATTCAACAGCAGCTTCAAGTGCAAAAAAAGCTGATTTATCAAGCACAGAAGCACAAGCACAAAATGGACAATTTGAATCTTATTTTGGAAACAAAAGAACAGCTTCAGAAGTAAAATCTTTAATGAGTTTAGTTCGTACAAATAACTTAACAGGTGCTAACTCAGATGATACAAGATACATCGGTGTATTCTTTAAAGGTGGAAAAATAACAGCTTATCAAAGAATGGATCCAGCAAAAATATCTCAACAAGTTACAACTGGAAAAACATACAACATTAATACATTAAATTCAAATTTTGATGAAAGCAGTGAAACACAAGCTACAATAGACAAATTAACTATGACATCTGATACTGACGCTCCAGCAGCATACTACAAAAATGGTTACATCAAAATTATAACAATTACAGAAAATTAATTTTTATATAGAGGAAATTAAATGGAAAATGCATCAGAAGCATTAAAAATGGCAGCTGCAGTACTAATTTTTATAGGAGCTTTGTCAATAGCCATAGTAGGTTTTACTAAAGCAAAACAATCTGCGGATGCTGTTATGGGTAACTCAGGAAAAAAGAGTTATTATAGTACTGAAAATGTACAAATTACATCGAACAGAGTAGTTGGTATAGAAACAATTATACCAACTCTATATTCGTATTTTAAAGAAGGTTATACGATATTATTTTATACAGGTACAGCAACTAAAGATGCTAATGGTAATTTTACTGATGAAGTAACCAATATTAAGCCTCTTACAATATATTATTCAGAAGCTTTACCTTCTAAATTAGCCAGTTCATTTTTATTAAATACATCAGATGGTGCAGGACATCTTGCAACATTTGAAGGAAAGAATTATAATAGAGCTATATATGGATTAGATGCCAATGATGAAGCCACAAGACAGGAGCCTTGGGTAAGTGATGAAATACATGCTAAAATGTTTATTCAATCAATATTGTACTATAATACATCAAAACTAAACTCAATTGTTTCTTCTGGAATTGATGATTCAATATTTCCATCGTATACGATGTCAAGATCAAGATTTTCTGGAAGTCCAAATCATGCTGGAATGACACGAACAAGTTATAGATTAAATTTTGAGCAATTTGTTCAAACTATATCTGGTAATGGAAATGACACTCCAATAGTACAAGCTACAAAAGCAAGGTTTATTGAGAGATCTGGAACATATAATTTAACTACTAATGTAAGTGATAATACTACTGTTGATAGTTCAGTTATATCATTTTCAAATAATCAAACAATAGCAAATGATGAAGGTACGCAAAAGAGAGTAATACAATACATATTAGTACAAAGGTAATAAAAATAAAGAAAATGTCGTATTGGACAGGGAGGTTTTTATGAATGATACAGTAATGACAGTTATAGCAATATTCTTAGCAGCAATTTTAATGTTTATGTTTCCATTAATGTCAACAGCAGATAGAAGTGATGATATAGCACAACAAGCTGTACAAACTGCTACAACAGAGTTTGTTGACGATATACGTACAACTGGAAAAATAACACAGGACAAATATGACTCATTTCTTCAAACAATTTCATCAACAGGAAATTCATTTGATGTTGAAATGCAAGTTGAAATATTAGATGAAAATGCTAATAAGAAAACAACTCAAGCATCTTCAAGTAAAGTTGGAGAAAATTATATGTATACAGAATATACATCTCAAATTGCAAATCAAATGAATAATAATAATGGTGTATATAAACTAAAAGAAGGAGACATTGTTGCTGTAACAGTAAAAAATACTAACAAAACAATTTCTCAAGTATTAAAGAACTTTATGTATAGAGTTACTGGAAATGGAAATTATAATATTGCAGCTCAGCACTCTGGAATTGTTAATGTAAATGCAAAATAAATTGTAAATTTAATAATTTAAGAAAAGATGGTTATCATAATGATAGCCATCTTTTTTGTGTAAAAAAGATCTGCGGAGGGTCAAATAATGGAAAGAGTAAATATAAGAAAAAAGCTTTTAATTGCATTTACAATAATAATTTTTATAAATTATACAATTGTTTTAAGTAGAGACAACAGTCAGTATTTAAGAAATGCTAATATTAATATAGAGAGACGAGTTAATCCAATAGGAAGAACAATTGGACTAAAGTTGTATACAGATGGAGTACTCGTAATAGGAATGAGTGAGATAACAGACGAAAATGATGCACAACAAGAACCGTATGTTAATTCTGGAATAAAGGAAGGCGACATGATAAAAAGTATAAATGGGACAGAGGTGCATAATACTCAGGAATTAATGAATTATATAAATGAAAGTAATGGAAATGAGATATCTATAAAATATCAAAGAGATAATAAAGAGATTTATACAACAATAAAGCCAGTAAAATCAGCAGATAATTCATATATGCTAGGATTATGGGTGCGAGATGCAGCAGCTGGAATAGGGACGTTAACTTATTATGAAGAAGCGACAAATACTTTTGCAGCATTAGGCCATGGAATAAATGATGTAGATACTCTTAAATTATTAAATATATCTAATGGAGAACTTGTTACAAGCCAAATAGTATCAATAGTAAAAGGTGAGAAAGGAAAACCAGGAGAAATTAGAGGAATAATAGATAATGGAATAAATATAGGTACAGTTGAGATAAATTCTAATATAGGAGTATATGGAAAAGTTACTAATATTAATTATATTAATAAAGTAAAAAAAGATGAAGTTCCGGTAGCTTCAAGAAATCAGATAAAAGAAGGAAAGGCAAAGATAATTTGTCAGTTAACAAATGAAAATTTAACAGAAGAATATGAAATTGAGATAAAAAAGATATATAAGACAAATTACAAAGACAATAAAAGTATGCTTATAAAAGTTACAGATAGTAAATTAATAGAAAAAACAGGAGGGATAATTCCAGGAATGAGTGGAACTCCAATTATACAAAATGGAAAGTTTGTTGGTGCAATAACGAATGTATTATTAAATGATCCAACTCAAGGGTATGCAATATGCGCAGATATGATGATGAAATAAATTGTAGAAGTATTGATATATTAAAACTAGTTGTGTATAATAATAGATAAGTATAATGAGGAGAGAACAAATGATAGAAAAAAAAGAAAAAGGTATGGTGGTAGTTAACTTATTATTAGTTATACTGATAGTTTTGTGTGTAGCAATAATAGGTTTAGTACTAATAGGAGATAATGCGTGGAATATTATAGATCCAGAAAATGTAGCAGGTGTTGATGATAATATCATAAATCGCAAACCTAGTGTACCAAGTGTTATAAATACAACTACAAATGATACAAGAGTTGATTTAAATTTAGGTAATCAAGTAACCAATGGTGAAGATTTAACTGAATATAATGAAGCAAGTAAATATTATTATAATCAATTAAATGGTACTTCAAAATCAATGTATAATACAATAATTCAAAATATAGATAAATTGAAAAGAGGGACAGAATCAATTACATTTGAATTAACTGCAAATGGAGCAAATAGAGAATTTCAATCTGCATGGGATGCGCTTTTATTAGATAGACCAGATATTTTTTGGATAGATACATCAAAAATTATACTTGTGACAAGGACAACAACATTTATTGGATCAGTAAGATATAAGTATACTCTACAACCACAAGAAGGAAGTACGTATTATATGAGTTCATTTAATTCTGAGAAAGATGTTAATAATGCTATAAATGAGATAAGTGATGTAGTAAGTCAAATAGTACAGAAATGTAATAGTGGTGACACATATCAAAAAGTAAAAAATGCACATGATGCCATAGTTAGTAAAATGGAATATGACCAGACAAATAGTGTAAATAATTCTAATATATATGGTGCATTTGTAGAGAAAAAGGCTGTTTGTGAAGGTTATGCAGAAAGTTTTAAAATAATTATGGATAAACTTAATATTCCATGTGTAATTGTGTATGGGCAAGGGGTTGATGGAAGTGGAAATACAGAAGCTCATGCATGGAATTTGGTAAAAATGGATGATGGCGTTTGGTATGCTGTGGACTGCACTTGGGATGATCCAATAATAATTGGAAATGGTTGGGTATCTCCAGCAAGTAGATATAGATACTTTTTGAAAGGCTCAAATTCATTTAGTGGAACGCATATTGCTAATGGTGATGTATCTGGAACAGGACAAAATTTTTCATATCCTCAATTATCAGAATCAGATTATAATAGATAAAAATTAAATAAAAAGTAAGTAGACCTCAATTATTAAAAAGATATAAGTTCAAAGTGTTTGATAAAAACATGTAGGGATTTTATCACAAACAGTTAATAATTGAGGTTTATTTTATGTGTATAGTCTCAAAAATTTAAAATATATTATTAGAAGAAATATTAACATATAGTAATGAGAAATTTTTTGACAAAATAAAAATAATTCCTGAATTTCTTCAGGAATTACGGTAATTATTTAATAATTATGATGTCGTGGGTTCTGAGCTGCTAATGATTGGGTGTCTTAATTAGTTTATGACCAATTTGAGTAACAGTTCCAGCTCCTTGAGTTAGAATTATGTCACCTGGTTGGACATTTCTGCTTAGGAATTCTATTATATCATCAAAATTAGAGATATAATAAGATTTTCTTCCTAATTCTTCAATTTTGTTTACAATGTCTTTTGAACTTACACCATAGGTATTAGATTCACGTGCTGCATAAATATCAGTAACAATGATGTTATCAAAATTTATTAAGCATTTTGCAAAATCATCTAGTAGTGTTTTAGTTCTACTGTAAGTATGTGGTTGAAATACTACCCATGAATGATTATATTGTTTTTTCTTCATAGCTTCAGCTACTGCTGTGATTTCAGTAGGGTGGTGTCCATAGTCATCATAAACTTTAGCTCCATTAAATTCACCTAGATACTGAAATCTTCTTTCAGCACCAGTGTATTTTAGAAGAGCATTTTTAATATCAGTCTTATCTAATCCAAATTCGTTGCAAAGAGCAATACATGAAAGTGCATTCATAATATTGTGCTTTCCAGGGACTGATAATTTAATTGTTTTATAGAATACATTGTTATGATATACGTCAAATGATGGGTAACCATTTTTATCAAAAACAATGTTTTTTGCCACAAAGTTTGCGTTAGAATTTTTTATTCCAAATGTGATACTCTTTGCTTTAGTAAATTGAGACATGTGTAAGCAATATGGGTCATCAGCATTATATACAAGTATTCCGTCATCTGGTAGAAGTTTGATATATTTTTTAAAAGCTTCTTTTATATTATCAATAGTTTTGTAATAATCTAAATGATCATTATCAATATTAAGTATTATTTCAGCTTTAGGTGAGAATTGTAAAAAGCTTTCAGAATATTCGCAAGCTTCAAGTATAAAATATTCACTATTTCCAACTCTATAATTGCCTTCAATAGGGTCAAGTACAGCACCTAATTGAATTGTTGGATCAAGTTTAGATTCAAGGAAACACATAGAAACCATAGATGTAGTGGTTGATTTACCATGAGTACCAGAAACGCAGATAGTATTTCTAAAAGCTCTAGTAATAGCTCCAAGAAAAACTTTCCTCTCAACAGTTGGAATATGAAGCTCATTTGCTTTTCTTAATTCAGGGTCATTTGCCGAAACAGCAGCTGAATAAACAACTAAATCGCAATTCTTTACAGATTCTGGATTGTGTCCTATTGTAACTTTAATTCCAGATTCAATTAATTTATCTGTTGCTTCAGAACGATTTGTATCAGAACCTTCAACATGAAAGCCCCAGTTTTTAAGTATTTCTGCAATACCGCTCATGCTAGTACCGCCAATACCTATCATATGTATATTCTTATATTGTTTAAGTTCTTGAATATTTGCCACTTATGTCATCTCCTTGTTTTATTATATGCGTTACTATTATAATACATGAATAAAAAAAAAACAAGCGTATTTTTACTATAAAAAGCATAAATTTACCTATTTAAATATTATTTTTTGTCAAAAAAGTAAGTTTTTTTGCAAATTAAGAAGGAAAAAAGAAAAATATAGCGAATAAAATAGTAGTACAACAAGTACTAGAAGAAAACTTTGGAAGGAGAACATAAAACAATGGAAATCACAGATGTAAGATTAAGAAAAGTAAATTCAGAGAACAGATTAAAGGCTGTTGCTTCTGTAACATTCGATAATGAATTTGTTGTTCATGAAATTAAAGTTATCGAAAATCCTGAAGGAGTATTATTTATTGCTATGCCTAGCAAGAAAATCAAAAGTACAGGAGAGCATAAGGATATAGCTCATCCAATCAATCCTGCTACTAGAGAAAAAATTCAAAAGGCTATATTAGAAGTATACAATAATACCCCCGAACCTGAAGCAAAAGAAGATGCCCCAGCTTCAGAAGAATAAAATAAATAAAAAGATACATATAGTATCTGTAAAATACAGAGTTCACTTTGAATGTGAACTCTATTTTTTGTACAAAAAATCTTGAAAAATATTATGGAAACTAACAAAAAATAAACAAATTGTAAAAATTACCATGAAATGTAATAAAAACACTTGCAATTTCATAATATAAGTGGTATAATAATAGATACGCTATGCAAAAAAATCAAAACAGGAATTCTGAAGGAGGATTCAAAAATGAGCGTAATGATTGAAAAAGCTTATCTTGACCGGATGGTTCTCAAAATGGAGAGAGACAGCCTAAATTTGAAGGCTGTTATCGATGCAATGGGACCGTTGAAGTACGTTTTTTATCCGCGGTGTCCATGCACCATGGATGAGAAGAACCTTCTTATCAAAGCACTTTCTACAGAAAACACTGTGGACGGTTACGATGATGAGAATCACACCGTTGAGGCCGCAAGCCTGGATGGACAGTTAATTCAGTGGCTGAAAGAAAACGTTAGAGCGAACAGCTCCAGCGATTTCGAAGAGGTTCATGTTTGGAACTCTGGGCGTGAGCCTAATTCCAAAGAGCTAAAGGATGCTCATATCATTGAGGGACATGACTATGTTGTTGCCTTGATGAAGGGGATTCCGACGAGGATGTTTGTCTGGAAAAGAAAGTGAGGTCTGATAGGAAGTGGAGGAAAAGATACTGTCTTCCTTAGCATGGAGATGGTCCAAGTCAAAGGATTTTCATGTTAGGCAGAAGTCAGCAAGCTTGGACGATTTACTGACTAGGATAGGCTTTCACAGAGCTTACTCTCTAAAAAAGCCGGCTAATTCGAAGAACCAGTTTTTTGAAGAAATTGTGAATCCTCAAGTAAGAGCAGAGGTAGTAGAACTGCTAATTAAGCTCTTGCCAAGGGAATCATACAACAAAAAGAAGATTGTCATTTGCAGCGAGATGCCAGCAGATGAAAAAGGTTCTGGATTGACGTATGTCATAACGAGCAAGCTTGTTATGAAGGACAGCGACGATATTCTGTACATCGTTGCTCACAATTGATTAATCCCTCTCGGGCGACTGCCTGAGAGGGATTTTTTTAACGTTCTACATCATCTTGACTACTAGCAATTTCAATATCATTAGAATCAATACTTATTTCAGAAGTTGTAAATTTACCTTTACTAAAATTTAATTCACTTGTAGCAAATTCGGTTAAATCATTTACATTATCATATAATTTATCAAATGATTTATTTAAATCTTTATCGTCAGCTGAACTATAATAGATTGAATCAATATATCCGATAGCAACGCTTTCAATATCAGAAGATAATCTGCCTGAATTTATTCTAGTAGCATTTATTAATCCTTCATCATTATTATCTTTTCTTACTCCAAAAGATACAGGAGTAACACTGCCACTTCCAGAAGCAGTAGAATCTAGTACAACGATTGAATTTTTGTCTTCACCAGTACAACTACTAACTTTACTTCTTATTATATCTCCAGCAATATTATAGTATTCTTGATTTGCTTTATCCATATCTTCAGAAGTAATTTCATCAGAATTTTTAAGTTCATTCATTTCATTTACATACTCATTTAAAGAATTTAATGAATCAGCAGATAAATTGGTTTTACTTAAAGCATTATAATCTTGGGTTATTGCTGATATTCTTGAAGAGTCAATATCCTTGTTTTCTTTAGGTTTTATTATAAATGATATAGTTAATAAACCAGTAAGTGCAGCACCAGCAATAGCCATAGCTTTCAATCTTGTTGAAGGCTTAGACTTTTGTTTAGCAATTTGGCTTTTCTTTGCTTTATAGGTATGAGTTTGGCTTGATGTACTTCTTGCTGAAGGGACTTTACTATATTGCATAGTATTTGAAAATTCATTAACTTTTGCATTTCTATGCCTTCTATTAACCATATTAAAAACATCTGCGTAATCTTCCATAAAAATCCTCCTTAAATTTCTTTAGTATCTAATAAAGATTATAACATTTCTGAAAAATATTTACAATATATTTTTATAATGATAAAATAAAAAGGCAAAATTCATAAAAAATGAAAAATGTAATAATTATAGTAAAAGGAAAGAGGGATAATATGTTAAATATAATCAAAGCAATTGTATTTGGTATAATTGAAGGCATAACTGAATGGTTGCCAATAAGCAGTACAGGACATTTGATATTAGCAGAGAGATTTCTTGGATTTGAGGGATTGTCTGCTGGATTCTGGGATATGTTCGAAGTAGTAATACAGTTAGGAGCAATACTTGCAGTAGTTGTTTTATATTTTAAAAATATATGGCCATTAAAATATAGAGAATCAAAGCATGGTGGAAGAGAACTAAAATTTGATAAAGATATATTAAACTTATGGGGAAAAATAATTGTAGCATGCGTGCCAGCAATATTGATAGTTGTACTAAAATTAGATGAGTGGGCAGATGCACATTTCTACAATCCAACATGTATAGCAATAATGCTAATTGTTGTAGGTATAGCTTTTATAGTAATAGAAAGTACAAAAAGAAAAGAGCCTCGTGTAAATAGCATAAAAGATCTTACATATAAAGATGCAATCATAATTGGAATATTTCAAATAATTGCTGGATTGTTTCCAGGAACATCGCGTTCAGGTGCAACAATAATAGGAGCATTATTAATAGGAATTTCAAGAGAAGTTGCAGCAGAATATACTTTTTATTTGGCAATACCAGCAATGGCAGGTGCTAGTTTATTAAAAGTTTTGAAATTCGGTTTAGCATTTACAAGTCAAGAACTAATTGCTCTAATCGTTGGTACATTTATATCATTTATTGTATCAATAGTTGTAATAAAATTCTTTATGAACTATATAAGAAAACATGATTTCAAAGTATTTGGATGGTACAGAATTGCACTTGGAATTATAGTTTTAATATTAGTTGCCACAAATATAATGTGTTAATTAGTAAAGGAATATTATGAAACTATCAGAGATAATTATCATAGCGATAGGCCTTGCAATGGATGCTTTTGCAGTTTCTGTTTGCAAAGGATTAGCTATGAGGAAAATGAGTATGAAAAAGGCAGTAATTATTGCTACATATTTTGGTGTATATCAAGCAGTAATGCCGGTTATAGGATATTTGCTTGGAATGCAGTTTAAATCAGTAATAGAAAACATAGATCATTGGATTGCATTTATATTACTTGGAATAATCGGAATCAATATGATAAAAGAAGCGGTATCTAATAATTCTGAAAGTGTATCAGATAATGTCGAATTTAAAGAAATGTCAGTTTTAGCAATAGCTACAAGTATAGATGCTCTGGCTGTTGGAGTGACATTTGCGTTCTTAGGTGGAGGAATCATTAGAGAAACGTGTATAGTTGGAATTATAACATTTGTGATATGCATAATTGGTGTAAAAATAGGAAATGTATTTGGCAATAAGTTTGAAAAAAAAGCAGAAATCTTTGGTGGTGTTATTTTAATACTAATGGGTATAAAAATATTATTAGAGCATTTAAATATATTGTAATAAGGTGGAATATATGAGAAAACAAAATGAAACAAAAGATATTAATATAAAAAAAGCATGGATAGGAATATCTATAATGATATTAGTAATTATTCTAGCAGCTGCTGGAATATTATACTGGTATCTACACACTCCTCAATATGCAGCAACTAAGGCATTAAATGGATTAAAAAGTAGAAATGTTAATGATGTAAATGAATACGTATCATATAGTTCAATATTAGAATTGTTAACAGAAGGAATAGAAAATCCAACAGGACAATCAGATTTTGAAAAGAAATGTTTTGAAGATTTTAAATACAAGATTAATTCCGTAAAAACGCAAGGTGATACAGCAACAATTAATATAGAGGGAACTAATAAAAATTATAGAAATGCTTTAAACAAATGGATTCAACAAGTATATCAGAAATTTGTTGCAGGAGAGGACATCACGAGTGAAGAACAGAGAAGTTTGCTAAGTGATTGCTTAGGAGATGGATCAATAGGAACAATGACTGTTACAGAGAATATTACTTTGAAAAAAGAGTCTGGAAAATGGAAAATTGTAATAGACGATAATTTTGAAAATGTAGTTTTCCCTGGTTTATCAGAAGTTGTTGGTTCAATGGGATTATTACTTAATAATATAGAGAAATAATAAATAAAAACGATATTGTAATTAAAGCAATATCGTTTTTTACGTAGATTTCAGAACTATGTAATTATATAGTTTTTAAGGCACTTTCAAGAGATAATACAATCATATTATTTAACGACTTTTCTCTTTCTTCAGCAGTAATAGCTTGATTTTTATAATGAGAGTCAACAACAGTAAGTAAACAAGCAGCTTTTCTATTTAAATATTTAGCTGTATAAAATAATGCAAAAGACTCCATCTCAGCACCGATAATATTTAAATCTTTAGGGAAGCGTGATATAAGATCGTCTATATTTTTTACATAATAATCAAATACTTCACTGCAAAGTACATTTCCTTTTACAACAGGAATATTAAGCTCTTTTGAACAATTTTTTATTATATTATTAAGTGACTCATCTGCTTGTATAGTGTGGCAGTTTGCACCTTCTAGTGCATAAGCAAAATTTCCTTCTGTGTAACTATTATCAACTAATAAAGTATCAAAAATATTTAAATCAGGGCTATAAGCTCCACATGAACCAATTCTAATAATATTTTGCACATTATAGAATTTGTATAATTCGTAGCAATATATTCCCATGCTTGGCATGCCCATACCAGATGCAAAAACAGTTATTTTTTTACCTTTATATAATCCAGTGTAGCCATACATGTTTCTTACTGAATTAATTAATTTAACATCAGTTAAAAAATTATCAGCAATGTACTTAGCTCTAAGTGGGTCCCCAGGCATTAATACTGTAGAGGCAATATCCTCCAACTTAGCTTCATTATGAGGTGTCATATATAATCTCCTTTACTTATAAATTTTCATTTATTATATTTCTAAAAATATAAATAGTCAAGAATTGAAGATTTACTACAAATTTTTTAAATCATAGTTATTAATCAAGCAGATAATTGGTTGACGTAATGTCACAAAAGTATTATAATAAAAGGTACTGAATTAATGGATAATAGGAGAATTATATGGTATACGAAATAAAGAAAGCAATAGGTTTGAAACAATATGATTTAGCAATGAAAATGATTGAAGAGGGTTTAGCTAGTAGTGCTGAGGACATTGCTAAAATTGAAAGCTTACGATTGGAGATAATGATTAGAAAAGGCGAAATAAAAGAAGCTAGTAGGTATGTAGAAAATTTAAAAAATAAATATCCAGAAAGTATAGCAATATTTGCAAACCAACAAGCAAGAATTTTAATAAAACAAGGAAAAAATGAGGATGCTGTACAATTAATTGATGATGCTTTAAAAGGTAATATTGATGCTGAATCAAGGACGTATCTTAATAATTTAAGAGTATCAATTGTAAATAGTATAGAACGAAAAGATGAATTTAAGGTTAGAGAATTATTGCAATTAGGCGAAGCGGAATTTATGGAGAAAATAAAGGGGCTAACTAATGATCAAAAGATTTTTTTACTAGTTGCAAGATACAAAAAGAATAATCAAGATAAAATTGCACAGTGTGCTGTTAAAGAGTATGCTAGAAAGCATATTGGACTAGATGCGAATATACACTTAATAAAAGGATTTGCACAAGAAAAAGCAAAGGTAATAGATACTGATAAATGGCAAAGGTATTTTAATAAAATAAAAGTAGAAGAGTTAGATAGGAAAGAGCAAGCAAAATAAGCAAATATAGTGCCTTGATACATGAATGTGAAAGTTTTGTGAAAATTAGCAATCTCTATTGACAATTGCTAAAAAAAGATATAAATTATTAGCAGTCATTAAATAAGAGTGCTAAAAATAAAATTTTAACATATAGTTTAGATGACTGGCAAAATGTTAAAAGAAAGAGCATATCATAAGGAGGTATTTATTATGTTAAAACCATTAAGTGACAGAGTTGTTGTAAAAATGCAAGAAGCAGAAGAAACAACTAAAAGTGGAATAATTCTTACAACAGGAAGTAAGGAAAAGCCACAAATTGCAGAAGTAATTGAAGTAGGACCTGGTGAAGAAATTGATGGAAAGAAAACACCAATGGTAGTAAAAAAAGGTGATAAAGTAGTATTAAATAAATATACTGGAACAGAAGTAAAATATGAAGGAACAGACTATGTTATTGTAAGACAAAGTGATATCTTAGCAATAGTTGAATAATTTATAAAAAAGTAAGCGATTTAGCTTAAATGTATACAAGGAGGAATTGAAATTATGGCAAAGGATATACAATATGGCGAGGAAGCCAGAAGAAAATTATTGAATGGTGTAAATAAATTAGCTGATACAGTTAAGGTTACACTTGGACCAAAAGGAAGAAATGTAGTATTAGGAAAAAGTTTTGGAGCACCTTTAATTACTAATGATGGTGTTACAATAGCAAAGGATATTGAACTTCCTGATAAATTTGAAAATATGGGAGCTCAATTAGTAAAACAAGTATCAGAAAAAACAAATGATGTAGCAGGAGATGGAACTACTACTGCAACAGTACTTGCTCAAAGCATGATAAAAGAGGGAGTAAAGAATGTAGCAGCTGGTGGAGATCCAATGGCTATAAAAAGAGGTATGGATAAGACAACAAATAAAGCTGTAGAAATCTTAAAGAAGATTAGTGTCCCAGTAAGTGGAAAAGACGATATAGCAAGAGTTGCAAGCATTTCTGCTGATAATGAAGAAGTAGGAAACTTAATTGCAGATGCAATGGAAAAAGTTTCAACAAATGGAGTTATCACAATAGAAGAATCAAAGACATCAAATACAGAATTAAATGTTGTTGAAGGAATGCAATTTGATAAAGGTTATGTATCACCATATATGGTTACAGATACAGAGAAAATGACAGCTGATATGGATAATCCTTATATATTAATTACAGATAAAAAGATTGATAATATTCAAGAAATTCTACCATTACTAGAAGGATTAATGAAGATGTCAGGCAAATTAGTAATAATTTGTGATGATATTGAAGGAGAAGCTTTATCAACATTAATATTAAACAAATTAAGAGGAGTATTGAATGTTGTAGCTGTTAAAGCACCTGGATATGGTGACAAGAGAAAAGCTTATCTACAAGACATTGCAATATTAACAGGTGGAGAAGTAATTACATCTGATTTAGGACTTGAATTAAAAGACACAAGTATAGAGCAATTAGGAAGAGCTAAACAAGTTAAAATTGAGAAAGATAAGACAATTATAGTTGATGGTGCTGGAGATAAACAACAAATTGCTGACAGAGTTGGACAATTAAGAGCTCAAATAAAAGATGAAAAGAGTGAATATGAGAAAGAGCAATTACAAGAAAGACTAGCAAAACTAGCTGGTGGAGTAGCTGTAATTGGTGTTGGCGCAGCAACAGAAGTTGAGATGAAAGATAGAAAATTAAGAATAGAAGATGCTTTATCTGCAACAAGAGCAGCTGTTGAAGAAGGAATCGTAGCTGGTGGTGGAACAGCATATATTAATATAATTCCAGAATTACAAAAATCAGTAAATGAACTTACTGGTGACGAAAAGATTGGTGGAAAAATTATATTAAGAGCATTAGAAGAACCAGTTAGACAAATTGCCATCAATGCAGGACTAGAGCCAGCCGTTATATTAGAAAATGTAAAGAAACAAAAAGAAGGAATTGGATTTGATGCAAAACATGAAGAATATGTAGACATGAAAAAAGCAGGAATCGTTGATCCAATGAAAGTTTCAAGAAGTGCATTACAAAATGCTGAATCAGTTGCATCTATGATATTAACAACAGAAAGCATAGTTGCTGAAATTCCAGAAGAAAAGAATTGCAATTGTGGAAACAATGGTGCAGACGCTGGAATGGGCGGAATGTATTAATAGATAGTAATTTATAGAATTTAATAGAAAATAGCTTTGAATGAAAATTCAGAGCTACTTTTTTTATATGTGAATTGCCAAATAAACGAAAAATAGTTTAAAATAATGAAAGACTATTAACGAAAAATAATATGTTTATGTTAGAAGAGACGCTAAGAAATGATTTGAATAAAAATTATTACAACTCCAATATTCGTGGATAATATAAGCTAAAAATCAGAATCTATTTTAGATGGGGTACTTAGATGTTGATAGGATATTATAGAATTAACTAGGTTGATAAATTAATTTTTTTGGGAATTAGTATATATAAGAATATTATATGAAAAGATAATACATAATAGAAATGAGAAATAGTAAATTTTTTATAAAATATACTA
>ERZ827528.366-NODE-366-length-57296-cov-3.872906_pt1 | contig 57296 bp, 53 predicted proteins | sample MGYA00519768_ERZ827528 | MGnify/ENA primary metagenome ERZ827528 (study PRJEB31778, sample SAMEA3449343) | human gut metagenome | biome: human gut; feature: human-associated habitat; material: faeces | place: United Kingdom | collected 2010/2012 ...
ACCCACCTATGAGCAAGCTCATGTGGGCTTAGACCTTTTGACCCTGGCATCATGATTATATTACAATAGAGAATATAACCGGCAGCATCGAAAGCTTTCTCAACATAAAACCCTGGACACAGTTTTGGCATAGACTCTGAACCAAGCCAGTATAAGCTGATGAATTTTTACATTCTACAATTTAAATATTTACCATTTTTACAAAGCGGGTAATTGTCAATGAATATGAGTAAAATCGATATGACACAAGGTTCTATTTTAGGCCGCGCAGCACAGTTTGCATTGCCGATCTGCATCGGAAATATCTTACAACAGTTATACGGAACCGTTGATACTTTGGTTATCGGTAATTTCTGTGATGCATCCGCTTTGGCCGCTGTGGCCACAAGTTCCCAGCCACTGGAGATTCTTTTGTGTATCTTTCTTGGCATTGGTTCCGGAATATCCATCCTGATTTCACAAGCGGCAGGTGCCTCCGATGCCGATCAACTGCGTAAGCTTGCACAAACCGCAGTGTTTTTTCTGTACGCTGCCAGTCTGCCGCTTACGTTGTTAGGCGTAGCTGCCGGACCGTTCCTTCTCAGGCTGATGCAGGTGCCTGCCGATGCCATGCCCTACGCCATTGTGTATTTGCGTATCACAACGTTAGGCATTCTCGGCAATATGGGATATAACTTTAACGCAGGTATTTTACGAGGTCTGGGAAACAGTACTTCCTCGCTGTTATTTCTTGGCATTTCCTGCGTTACCAATATTGTTCTGGACCTTGTACTGACTGCCGGTTTGGGAATGGGCGTCACCGGTGTTGCCATCGCAACTGCTGCCTCACTGTTTCTGTCCTGGATGTTCAGCATCTTCTACATCCGTCATACTTATCCTGCCATGAATTTTCCGGTTTTTGCGCATGGTTTTGACCTTCCTATTCTTCATGAAATGTTAAAGATCGGCTTGCCGCTCGGACTGAATACCGCACTTTATTCTGTCGGTCATGTGCTGCTTCAGGCTCTTTATAACACACTGGGATCCACCTTCGTAGCCGGATGCTCCGTTGCCGGTAAAGTCAGCGGCATTGCCAATATTGCCATTACTTCATATTCTTCTGCGGCTACTGTGTTTGCCGGGCAGAACCTTGGTGCCCGGAACTACCGTCGTTTATGCTGCGGTGCATGGCAGATACCGCTCTGTTCCGGCATCGTCACCCTTGCAGGGGGATTACTTGTGACTGCTTTTTGCCATCCTCTGCTGATGTTGTTCAGCCGTGATCCGGCCGTGTTGGCTTTTGCACAGCGATATACTTATCTTGTTCTGCCATTCACCTGGGCCTACGCCGTGTTCAATGGCATTATGTGCTTTATCAATGGTATCGGAGAGATTCGCTATCCCACTATCGTAAATATTCTGCTATTATGGGTTGTCCGAATCCCTGCCGCTTATCTCATCATGTATGCCGGCTATGGCGAATATGCCATGGTCAGTGTTTCCGCCAGCTTTATTACCGGCATGATTGCCATGCTCTTCTACTTTAAATCCAGGCGCTGGGGCGCTATTTGCGCCCTTGCAAAAAACAGGAATACCCACCATTAATTACTGACTTGCCAGATTCATAAAAATTTACATACTTCCTAAAAATAATCACATGGATTTTCCTTTTGTCCTGCCCTATAATAAGCGCAATTACAGTCCACAAGGCAAAAGGAGGACTACCATGTTATATCCAATTATGAACCGTTCCCGCAGCTTGATCGATCTGGGAGGGATATGGCACTTCCAATTAGGAGATGAGACGGAACCGGAAGATACCTGGTCAGCTCCACAGGAGATGGAATTGATCGCTGTGCCGGCTTCTTATAATGACCAGAAGGATGATCCGTCTTATCGGAATCATTACGGTTGGGCTTATTACGAACGAACCATGGAACTTCCGGCACTTTTGTGCGGAAGCAACGGACAGCGTCAGGTACTGCGTTTTGATGCTGTAACTCATGTTGCAAAAGTTTATATCAATGGGAAACTGATTATGACACATAAGGGTGGTTTTCTCCCCTTTGAAGTTGAGATCACGGATCTGGTTCCGGAGGATGGCCACCTTACCATCGGTGTCGCTGTGGACAACCGGATCAGCCACAGCACTCTGCCCATCGGCAATGAGGGCAATATCGCCTTCTTCGGCTCGGACAATCCAGGCATTCCCAGTGTAGAAGCCGCAAAGCTATGGAGAAAAAAGCAAAATCTTCCGAATTTTGATTTCTTTAATTTTGCAGGTATCAACCGTCCGGTACGCATCTACAGCACTCCGGCCTCCTACATCAGAGACATTACTCTGGTCCCGTCTATCGAAGGTGACACCGGCGTCTTAAATTACGAAATTCTCACGGATGGGATGGATAGTGACGCTCCTGTCACTTTAAAAATCATAGACGCGGAAAGCAACTGCAAAGCAGAAGCCACCGGCCGAAAGGGAGAGCTTCGGATCCCGCAGGTCCATCTCTGGCAGCCTTATCCCGGCACTCCTTACCTGTACAAGGCGGAAGTTCATTACGGAGAGGACTGCTATACGGAAGAATTCGGTTTCCGCACCGTAGAGGTGAAGGGAACGCAGTTTCTGATCAACGGGGAGCCTTTTTATTTCAAGGGCTTCAGCAAGCATGAGGATTCCTTTTTCCGCGGAAGAGGACTGGATCTCTGCCTCGATGTAAAGGATATTAATCTTCTACACTGGATCCATGCCAACTCCTTCCGCACCAGCCATTACCCTTACGCGGAGGAGATCTACCGGCTCTGTGACAGGGAAGGTATCGTTATTATTGACGAGACGCCCGCCGTGGGCATCGGTGCCGGAGAGAGCTGTGATCCTTATAAGACATTTCCCATAAGAGAGCATCACGAGCAGGTCCTGCGGGATCTGATCGCGCGAGACAAAAATCATCCCTGCATCGTCATGTGGTCCATGGGAAACGAACCGGATACCGAGCATTTCCCGGAATCCGCCTACGATTACTGGCATTCTCTCTATGAATTTACCCACCGGCTGGATCCTCAGAACCGCCCCGTGACCTTTGTCTGCTGCCAGAATAATTACGAGAAGGACATTGTGACCAGAACCATGGATGTAGTCTGTCTCAACCGCTATTACGGATGGTACAATCTCTCCGGTGATCTGGAGGCTGCTTCCTACGCATGGAATATGGAGCTGGATTTCTGGGAAAAAATCGGCAAACCTGTGATGATGACGGAATACGGTGCTGATACTCTCGCCGGGCTCCATAACTGTGCGCCGGAAATGTGGAGTGAAGAATTCCAGGTAGCGCTTTACAAAATGTATAGCAAAACCTTCGACGGAAGAGACTTCTTTATCGGGGAACAGGCATGGAATTTCGCCGATTACGCCACCTTACAGGGCTGCATGCGTGCCGACGGCAATCGCAAGGGCATCTTTACCAGAGATCGCCGTCCGAAGCTGATCGCCCATTATTTCCGGGACAGATGGGAGCATATTCCGAATTTCCATTACAAGAACAAGAATAATTCATAAGATGAGCCACTTAAAAACAGCAGCGATACCTAACATATCGCTGCTGTTTCTGGATTTATTCTACGGTGATGGTGTACTCCCTGCGGAATACCCCGCCCGCCTGCAGAGTATTGCCATACTCCCGCTGTTCCAGGCTGCCGTCGAAGGTCGTCCGGTCGCATCTGCCGTACCAGGGCTCGATGCAGATAAACGGTGCTCCCTTGCCTGCGGGAGACCACAGCCCGAATAACGGAGCGTCAAAGCTTACGGTAAGGTAAGGCTTTTTGTCCGGAGTACACAGGCTCACTGCGGAAGCCTGACGATCCTCCACGATCAGAGCATCCCGGTCAAATAAGTGCTCTGTGATCTGCGCATAGCCGCTTTTCACCGGTAGTACATCCTTTTGCTGTCCCATGAGTCCTTGTCCGTCATCTGCCACCAATCCGTAAGTCAGGTCTTTGTCCGTATCAAACTTAAAATAATATTCCGACTGCTTTCCTTTTCCATCCACAGGACACATAAATGCCGGGTGTCCGCCGATGGAAAAGTACAGTGTTTTCGTATCCGGATTTTCGACCTGCCAGATGACCTTCAGGTCTTTTCCTTCCAATTCATAACCTACTTTTAAAATGAACTCGAACGGATACTTCGCTTTGGTCTCTTCATTAGATCTCAGGGAAAACCATGCTTCCGTCGCGGTCTGTACGTCCACGGCAAATTCCATGTCTCTGGCAAAACCATGCTGCCCCATGGGATAGGCTTTTCCTTCGTAGTGATATTCCTTATTTTTCAGACTTCCCACAAAGGGGAACAGTACCGGTGCACTTCTCTTCCAGAATTTCGCATCCGCATTCCACAGATACTCAGTATCTGTCTCTTTCCCCCGAATACTTGCAAGTTCTGCGCCAAAGCTGTTGATCGTTACCTTTAAAGCTTCATTTTCCAATACTACCTGCATATTACATACCTCCCTCTCTTTTTCCCACATTATACCTCATAACAGTTCATCCGTGAACCTATTCGGGTGCAAAAATCATGCTCTATACTATCTGTTATCCTTTAACTCGGCCGTTTTCAGCCAGTGGCCGGACAAATATCTGCTCACGAAGCAGATCACGCGGAAGATCCAGTCCAGTACCATGGCGATCCAGACACCAATGGCTCCGTAGCCCATGTTCACACCGATGATATAACTGAAACCGATGCGGAACATGAACATAGAGAATATGGACAGCACCATGGTAAAGCGCACGTCATTGCAGGCACGAAGCATGTTCGGCAGTACAAAAGATGCTGGCCACAAAAACATTGCCATGCCATTGTGGATCATGACCAGAATGTAGGACAACTGCGTGGTCTCCGTGCTTAATCCGTAGCATTTCAGGATCCAGGGCAGACACAGCAGGATGACGCTGTTTACCATAAAGGTACACAAGTAGGTAATCTTCAATAATTTTTTCGTATAGTACCGCACCTGACCGGAATCTCCGGCGCCGACACAACGGCCAATTACCGTGATCATTGCCAGATTCATAGCCTGTCCCACGATACAGCCCATGCTGTCTAAGCTGTTCGCCACGCCGTTGGCAGCGATCTGCACAGTTCCGAAACCCGCGATAATGCTTACCACAATGACACGTCCCAGCTGGAAAATCCCGTTTTCAATACCACTGGGAATACCGATATAAAAGATCTTATGAATCACAGGCCAGTCAATCCGAAATTTTTCTTTTAACAGATGCACTTCGTTGGACGGATTTTTCAGCAAATGATACAGGATAAATCCTGCCACCGCACGGGAGATCAGGGAGGGGATCGCCACACCTGCCACGCCCAGTCCCAACACATAAACACCCAAAGCATTACCGCCGATGTTAATGATATTTTCCACCACGGAGACCTTCAGCGTGATCTGGGAATTTCCCATGGAGCGGAACAGCGCCGCACAGGAATTGTACAGGGCAAGGAACGGAAAGGACAGTGCCGAGATCATCATATAGATCACAGCATTATGAAATACGTCCGCTTCAATTTTACCGAAAAACAGGGAAATGATGCCATTACAGAACACCATGACCAAAATCGAAATACCGATGGTAATGCATACGGAGGACACGATCAACTGTTTTGCAGATTTGCAGGCGTCCTCTTTTTTCCCGGCTCCGAGGAACTGGGAGGTCACCACGGCTCCGCCGGTAGCCAGTGCCGCCAGCACACTGATGATCAGATTATTAAACATGTCGATCAGGGATACGCCGGAGACCGCCGCTTCGCCCGCCGAAGAGATCATGACCGTATCCGCCATACCCACGGTAATAGCCAGCGCCTGTTCAAATAAGAGCGGAACGATTAGTTTTTTCAGATCTTCTTTTGAAAATAGTTGCTGTTTTGTCTTGCTTTCTTCCATTTCTTTTATTGCTTCCATTGCTTTTTACCCGGTTATTTATCCATGCGATACAATTTCAGGGAATTGTCCCATGCCGCCTTGCGCACTTCTTCCTCTGTGATTCTCTTGATCTGCGCCATGGCAGCGATCACATAGGGAATATTCAGGGAACTGTTGCGTTTGCCGCGGTTCGGTTCCGGTGCCAGATACGGGCAATCCGTCTCCAATACAATGCGATCCATGGGAATGTACTCTACCGCTTCCTTCAGCTTCTTTGCATTTTTAAAAGTCAGCACGCCGCCGATTCCGAAGTAGAATCCCATATCCAGGAAAATCTTCGCCGTCTCCTTCGTATAGGAATAACAGTGAATTACACCGCCGATCTCCTCCGCGCGCGCCTCCGTCATGAGATCCACAGTATCCTTCGCCGCATCCCGGGAATGAATGATAACGGGCTTTCGGATCTCTCGCGCCAGATCCAGCTGCCGCAGGAACCACTTCTTCTGTGTCTCATGGTCCGGCTCCGGCCAGTAATAATCCAGTCCGATCTCTCCCACTGCCAGGCATTTCTCTTTCTGGCACTGTTCCTTCAGCCAGGAATAAGATTCTTCCGTCAGTTCCGCGGTCTCGCTGGGATGTACGCCGATGGCTCCGTATATATAATCGTACTGCTCCATCAGCTCTAACACTTTCCGGCAGGATGCCAGGCTCGCACCCACATCCACCACCCGGGCAATGCCCTGCCCCGGCAACGCCGCCAGAAGCTGTTCTCTGTCATCGTTAAATGCGTCATCGTCATAATGCGCATGCGTATCAAATATCGCAGTCATGTGAAATCTCCTTAATCAGGGTATCTATGCAAAAAAAGAACCGTCCCCGGAGCTCCTATGTCTCCAAAAACGATCCTTTAAAGTGCATCGCCAGGAGCTCGAACCCCAGACACCCTGATAAAGAGAAATGGTATCTAAGGGGTATTTTAAGTCGTTTTTTGACGGTTTACGCTACGAGAACCGTGTGATATAATAGGCATGCTGTTGACTCTTTCCAGCAGGAAGGAGGTGGCGCTTTGGATATTATTATTACTTTCTTTCTCTCCGTTATAGCAAGTGTAGTTGCCTACTACATATGCAAATGGCTGGACGGAGAAGCTTAGCAACAGTCAGCCTAGCAACAAAAAGCCCCGGGATCGCACCCCGGGGTTTTCTGCGCCTTGGAACAATTATTACTTTCTTATCTAAGTTCAATATAGCACGGGTTCCAGGCTTTGTAAAGTAGTTTGTCAGACAATTATTTTTCTATTTCTTTCCAAGATGATTCTACAAAATCCTCATACCGCAGATCTTTGTCTGCAGGATCTTTTGTGTCCAGTGGTCGCATATTCCAGTTATTTTTGATAACCGGCTTTCCTGTCCCTCTCTTCTTGCTCCGTTTTCTGGTGCTGGCGGTCGTTGATTGGGACTGATCTGTCCGGATCTTAAATACCAGGTACCCGAACATGACAATTAAAATTGAAAACATCATTGCTATTGCATCATTCATAGTATTCCCCTCACTCATCAATTTCAAATATCGTGAATACTTCATATACAGAACTATTAACAATTTTTCTGTAGTGTCCTTCATCCATGTCGTTTCCCATTTCCAACCAGACTGTGGAAGGGGTGACATTTTGGTAGAACTCTTTAACTTTATACTCTCTGTTGTGGCAAGTGTAGTCGGCTACTACATATGCAAATGGCTGGACGGTGATGAATAGCAACAGTCAGCCTGGCAACAAAAAGCCCCGGGGTAGCATCCCAGGGTTTTCTGCGTCTTGAAGTTAGACATTAGTCTCTCTTTGGCTAATTTCAATATAACATGTGTTCCCAGCTTTGTAAAGTAGTTTGTCCAGCAAAATTAAAACCAAAAAAAAGAACCGTCCCCGGAGCTCCTATGTCTCCAAAAACGATTCTCTCGAGTGCACCGCCAGGGGCTCGAACCCTGGACACCCTGATTAAGAGTCAGGTGCTCTACCAACTGAGCTAGCGGTGCATTTTCTTTGTCGTTGTTGTGTCTCCCGCAACGACAAGACATATGTTATCACATGATTTTAAATAATGCAAGTACTTTTTCAAAAAAAATTAAATATTTTTTTCGATTTTTTTATATAATAGGTGAAATTAGTGATTTTTGCGGGCTTCCTGACACTTTTTGCAATAGCCATAAAGCTCTAATTTGTGTCCGGTAACGGTAAAATCTCCGGTATCCTGTTCCAGATGTACGTGTGCAAAGGGGCAGCTGGGCAGCGGAATCCGCTTATGACATTCCAGGCAGACCGCATAATGGGTATGTTCCCCACGGTTCAATTCGTATACTACGGTACCGTCTCCCATGAACGTAGTCTTCTCTACCATTCCGTGTTCTTCAAATGTTGCCAGGATCCGGTAGATTGTGGATACAGCATAATCGCTGCCTTCGTGTTCTTTCTCAATACGATTGTAAATCTGCACGGCGCTGAGGGGTTCGGTCGCTTCCTCCAGTACCTGATACACGCATTTTCTCTGTTTGGTCCATTTCAATCCCTTAGGGTAGGAAATATCATTGTGTTCACATTTATGTTCTTCCATAGATATCTGTCCTTTAATATCGCGATCCGGGGCATCCGCAGTGCTGCTCAGCTCGGTAACGCCCTGCGTTCCCTCACTGGACGAGCGTTGCCCTATCAAAATTGGATCTGCCTCTTATGCCTGCAAGCAGTCAAAGAGTCAGCTCTCAATTTTGTCACTGCTTGTGCCTACAGCCAGTTTATCACAATTCCTGCTAAAACGCCAATCACATATAAAATTCCCACGATTTTCAGATTTTCCTTTTTATCCGGATTCACGCGGAACAACACCAGCAGTCCTACTCCCGCGCCCACCAGCAATCCGGACATCATGGCTCCAAGGCTGATCACACCACTGATATACAATTGCGTTATGGTCACAGATGCTGCACAGTTGGGAATCAGTCCCACCACTCCTGCCAGCACAGGTCCCAGTACGGGACGATTCAGGATCAGGCCGGCCAGAACATCTTCTCCCACAAAATGCAGTGCTGTGTTCAGAACAAATCCAATGACTATAATGAAAAAGGTAATCTGAAGCGTATGTTTTACCGCAGACAGAAAAATGCCATCCTCTTCACAATGGCAGTTCTCATGCTCACAGATTTCATGAATGTGCTCTTCCTCTTCATGATCATTTTCCTCATGCCCGTGAACGTGGTCATGAGGATGTATCTTCCTCTCCCGGATCAACAGATCGATCACAAATCCGGCTACGGCACCAATGGCTGCTTTCGCTCCCAGCACACCCAGTACAAAGCGGATATCCATTTTCTCCGAAATCAGGATCGGCAGCATCTCATCAGAAGTGGACAGATAAATGGCTATCAGTGTTCCCAGGGTGATCACCCTGCCTGCATATAAGTTGGATGCCGCTGCTGAGAATCCACACTGAGGCAGCACACCTGCCACGCCACCGATCAACGGTCCCATTTTGCCTGCTTTTCGCACCATATGTGTGGTCTTCTCGCCAGCCTTATGCTCCAGATATTCCATAGCCAGATAGGTCAGGAACAAAAATGGCACCAGCTTTATACTATCTATTAAAGTATCTAAAATAACTTCCGACATAACTCTTACCTTTCCATACTTTCTTTATCAAATGAATACTTAATCATATATTTGTTCTAAATGCAAATGAGTTGCATTTGCATTTAGAACTATAACACATTTTTTTATATTGTCAATATTTTAATTATAAAAAATGCGCTATGCTATGATAAGCTACGAAAAGCAAGAGAATGCACATCCTGTATTTTTTATATTTCTTTGATAGGAAATGTCACCTGCCAGTTTCCTTCATGAAAACCTTCCGATATTACAAAATCCCCATATAACCGATAATCCTGTAATTCTTCCTGTGGAATCAGAAATACAGAATCTCTGTAATCAATTCGTTTCTTACCGCTTCCCTCATAGAAGCTGACACTTCCCACTTCCTCCAGCGTCTCTCCTGCTTCATTTTGCAGGAAAAAGAAACCATGGTTGTCATTATTCAAGGCATTCTCCACCGCATATTGAATATGCAGTTTTCCCTCAACATATCCAATGCCGGTAAGTTTCACACCCTCTATGGGAAAATCAGGATCCGCCGGCTGCGGTATCAGCACAGGATAGGTTTCTGACATAATTGCCGTAAGTCCACTGCAACCCGTCAAGGTTCCTCCCCTGGCAGGAGTGTCAACATATTGGTAAGATTCTTCTGTCACCTGTGTCAGATCTATGGGAATCTCTATTTTTTCATATTCCTGCTTCTGTCCAAGATACCCTCCTACGGAAAATGTCAGCTTCTCTCCCTCGATCTTGCGGCCATTCTCCTGCGTCACAGTAATGAGATAAGTAACTATGCCACTCTCCGGATCATATCCCACCTTCCGGCAGTTCCCTATAGCACTGTACGGCATATGAATGGAATAGCTGTCATAGAGATCCGTGGTCTCGTCCAGCCGGTCTCCCTCCAGATCCTGTAAGGTAATGTAAATTTCCGCTGTCTCTTCATGAATGTTTGCCGCTACCACCTCCATGCGGATACCGTCATACTCATCTGACAGCTGTACTGGTTGATAGAACTGCGCCACAGCCGGAGATACCAGATACATCAGCTCATAGACTGTTGGAAAGGTTCCTGCCAGCACCGGGAGACTTACGTTTATGACAAGCAGAAATCCTGCTGCCCAAGCAATCCCTCTGCTCCATCGTCTGTTATGGTTCGGCTTACCCTGTATCTTGTTTTCCTGCACCTTGTCATTCCACTTTTTGTGCCGTTTCGCTGACTCTTCTGCCACAGAGATTTCTGATGCCTCTGTTACCTTCGAAGCCTCTGTAAGCAGTCTCGAAAGCAGCTCTTCGGACGGCCGTACTTTTTCATTCCATTCCCGATAAGTATCCTTAAATTGCATAGTCATCACCCAGCACCTCCTTCAGCATTGCTCTCGCTCTTGTCAGTTGTGTCCGTATCGTGGATTCCTTCCTATGAAGCAAGTCTGCGATCTGTGCCACCGACATTTCTTCATAATAAAATAAATGAATGACCTGCCGGTATTTCTCCGGTAGTTTTTGTAATTCCCGATAGAGCAGCAAATCCTCCGTTTCCTCAAACGGAATCTCCTCTGTCAGTTCTCCCACTTTCCGTCTCCAGGCAGAGCGCAACAGCGAATTGCAGTAATTTACGGTCACCCGTAGCAGCCATGCCTTGCAATGCTCCTCGGAAGTAAATTCCGGTGCCTTATGTAAAAAACGTAAAAATACCTCCTGTGTGACCTCCTCTGCATCCTCCCGTCTGCCCACCCGGGCAAAAGCCAGCCGGTATACCGTCTTATAGTACTCCCGGATCACTTCCTCTGCCGTCTTTCTCTCCATCTTCCCTCTCCCGCATTTTCCTGACGAGGCTTTCGCTCCAAGCCTTATACTTATAATACGTTTGGGCAGATAAAAAAGCTACATTCCGTTATTGCAATTCCATCAATCTTCGATCAATCCTTTTTTCTTCCATGCTCCGCTCCGCCAGCGCAGCAGCATGCCGACTGCACGGCAGCATTCATCCGCTGTCAGACCGATATAAGCACCCACTACTGCCAGATGCAGCTGTATCCCCAGCAGATACGTTCCTCCCGCTGCACACAAAAACATGAAAACAGCTCCGAGGATCACCGGAAATACAGCATCTCCACTGGTTTTCAGAGCATTCCCGTATACCAGATTTGTGACTCGTCCGGCTTCCAGGGCAATATCAATAAACATCAGCTTCTGCACTAGTTCTACCATACTCTTATCCTGCGTGAAAAAAGAGATCAGGACCGGGGCACTGACTGCAAACAGAAATTCTGTTCCCATCGCCAGTACTGCTCCGATCGCCGCAGATTTTTTAGTCTGCTTATCACATATTTCATATTTTCCCGCACCCATATACCATCCGGTCATAATGGCATTCGCCTGTGCAAGCGCACTTCCCACACAGAAGGATAAATTTGTGATCTGTGCCGTATAGGAGCGGGCTGCCACATTGATTCCTTCTGTATCCATCTGGTTCAGAAAACGGATCACCAGTGTCATCGCTACATTATAAATAATATTCTCCAAAGCGGAAGGTAATCCGATCCGGATGATCTTCCGCAAAATCTCTCCGGAATTTACCCTCTCCGAATATTTTTTTGCAGGGATCAGCCGCCGTACAAAGATCACGATCAATATCAGATTCACTACTTTGGAGATCACTGTTGCGGATGCAACCCCCTGCACGCCGAGGTGGAAACGAAACAGAAACACGGCATTTAATATAAAGTTCAAAATATTACCTGTCACAGTTGCGATCAGAGGCTGTTTCGTATATCCAAATGCACGCAGATATCCTGCCAATATGGGAATCATAGCGTTCAGTATACTTCCGCCTCCTACGATCCGCAGATATTGTACAGCAGGCTCCTTCAATGCCGGTGCAATACCTACCACATACAGAATCCCATCGGAACAGAAAAACAAAAACACAGACATCGCAACACCCAGGATCCCATTAAACCATAATCCCAGGGTCTTTGCCTGACAGGCGATCCCCGGTCTGCCCGCACCGATATTCTGTGTCATCACAGCCAGCATTCCCATAGAAACTACCGAATACATAATAATAAATACACCGATATAAGTATTTGCTGTTCCGACTGCTCCGACTGCCTGATCTCCCACAGAAGAAAGCATTAAGGTATCCACCATTCCGGACAACATGTAAAAGATCGTCTCCAGACACAGTGGTACAAATAATTGAAATAATGACTTATTCTGTCCTTCCATCGTAGGTTTTATATCCTTTCTGCGGTTCCTAAAAATTTGCATTTTCATTTTACAACTATTCAGAATACTATTCCGAATAGTCTCTTCAATTTTTACATATTACTACTTTATCTTTCCTAAAACTTGCATTTTTACCACAGAAAATTGACTTATTTCTACTTTTATAGTAATCTGACCATAATATCCTCTGATCCACTTCACAGAAAGGCCTGCCTATGTACCCTGAATTAAGAGAAGAACGCATTCACGGAACAAAAGAATTTCCTTTTAGCTGTTATCACCTGCATGATATGCCTGCTTTTTTTCAGATTCCTGTCCACTGGCATCCGGAGGTCGAGATCATATATGTCCGCTCCGGCTCTTTTAATGTCATCATTGAAGGGGAAGAATACGAAGCGGCCGGCGGCTCCGTATTCTTTGTGAATCCCGGTGAGCTTCATTTTATGGGTTCCGCAATTCCGGGCGTAGACTATCATACCCTGTTGTTTCCACTGGAATTTATTTCCTTTCAGACGGACGATCTGTTGGAAACGGAGTTTTTCCTTCCCCTGCGTAACCATGAATTGCTTTTGCATCATAATCTTTCCCACGAAAAAAGCTGTCCTGACATCATTTCTCTCATCCGTGAGATCCTGTCTGTCAGACAGCTTTCAAATACATTGAGTGGGCATTTCCGATTACGTATTTTATTGTTGTCACTTATACAAAAAATTGCTTCCTGTGGAACCATTAACCCGATGGGCTCCAAAAGGAACGATCCGATGCAGCGTGAGATACTGACTTATCTGCAGTATAACTACACGGAACCCCTTCGGTTGGAAACCCTGGCAGAGCAATTTCATTTATCCGAAAAATATTTGTCCCGCTATTTTAAACAGCACTTTCATCTGACTCTGACGCAATACCTGATGCATCTGAGACTGACCCATGCCTGCCATCTGTTAGAGAGTACCTCTCTGCCGGTTACAGAGGTTGCCCTGCAGTCCGGCTTTTCTAATGTAAGTCATTTTATCCGTAGCTTTCACGCTTCTTTTCGGATGTCGCCGCTGCAATACCGCAAGAAACGGGATCAGTCCTTCACATAAATTCTGATATTGGCCGGTGTTACCGGATAGGTTCCGGTGTCAATGGTTTTGGGTATACTCTGTCCTTCAAATACTGCCTCTATTTTTTCCAGTGTCATGGATCCCCAGCTCTCCGGACGCTGCGCAATTGCAGCATCTACATAGCCGGCCTTCATGAATTCTCCAACTTCATCCGTGAAGTCCACTGTTACCAGTTTTACCTTCTTCCCTTTGGACTTAAGATATCTGGCAAAAGCCAATCCCCATCCTACATTTGTAGCGCACAGTACAGAGATATCCGGATGCTCCGTAAGAAGCCGGTCAGTTAATTTTGTTGCTTCTTCAGCAGTAGGTTCTCCCGGACCGGTCATATCATAATAAGGAATTCTGTTTTCTTTCAGAACATCTACAACACCGTGGTATCTGTCCTCTACAGTCTCAATGAGGTTATCCTTCCACTTGATAATGCCAACGGCACCGTCGGCTCCCAAGGCTTCTCTCACAGCCTCTCCGGTACTCCGTCCGCACTGATAACTGTCAGTTCCGATGAGTGTGCGATAGGGAACACTATCAAATGCAGACAGGATGAAAATCACCTCCACACCCTTCTCTGCCATCTTCTGCAGCAATTTTTCCACTCTGAGATCCGCAATGGGTGAGATACAGATTCCATCATAACGCTCCTCCAACACCTTTTTCAGAAAATGCACCATTTCCAGAGTTCCTGCTTCTCCTCTTCCCTTAGGTGCAAATACCGTAATATCAAAATTCAGAATTTTGGCAGTGCGATAGGCCTGTTTCGTCGCCGGATACCAGAAAGGATCATCCAGATCCCATACCATGGCAATTTTCCTGCGCTGTACCGGTGCATAATCCACCGGTATATTAGCCAGGATTTCATTCAGCTGATTTAATTCGCTGTTCAATCGTTCGGATACATGCCCCATAAGGCTGGCATTCTGCTTCTGTTCTGCAGTAATTCCCGCCACGTTTTCCGAGGATGCCGATGCCTGACTGGAGATTGTTGCAATAGATTCCATGACTTCCAGTAGCTCTTCCTTCTTCCCATTGACTTCATCCATACGTTCTGTGAAAAAAAACTGCGCTTCTGCCAGTTCTTTCACACTGTGATTTATATTTTCAAAGGAAGAAATTGTATCCCCTACCGCGGTTTTCTGTGCTTCAAAAGCTGCATCGGATTCCTCCATGATCTCTTTCAGTTTTGTTAACGAACCTATAATCTCCTGAATGGATGCATTGATACTCTGACTTGCCTTATGACATTCCTCCGACAATTTTCGTACTTCATATGCCACATGAGCAAATCCTCTTCCGGCTTCCCCGGCTCTGGCAGCCTCGATGGATGCATTTAAAGACAGCAGATTCGTCTGCTTGGCAATACTATAGAGAACACTTGTGACAGATTCAATCTTTGCATTTTTATCCAGAAGCGTACGAATCTCTTCTGTGATCGTATCCATGGAACCTTTGAGTTTTTCCTGTGTTTTCCCCAGATGTTCCACTCTTTGTCTGCCAAGATCACTCTGTTGCTGCATCTGCTGAACCTGTGTCTGCATAGTTGCAGTCTCCTGATCCATATCCGTGATCTTCGCTGTGAATTCCTCGGCTATTTTCCGGCATTGCAATACATCTCTTTCCTGCCTTGAGGCACCTTCCGCAAGCACCTGTACGCCATGTCCCACCTTATCGGAGGACTCTGTCAGCCCCTCTGCCGCACCTTCAAATTGTTCGGATACCAATCCCAGATTATTGACAGTCTGTTTCAAGGATTGTAGCTGTTCCTTATATGATTCTTCTGTTTGTCCGCTGCTTACCGCTCTTTTGTTCCATAAAGGCATAGATTATCCCTCCAATGCTCTTCTCGCCAGTTCCAGGCATCCCATGATGCCCTGATCATCATGCAGTGACGCAGGTACTACATAATGCTCCGGATCCTCCAGTTCTTCTGTTATCACATAGCCATTGATATAGGTAATCAGCTTTTTGCGTATTAATGGGAATAGTTGCTCCTGATGCATGACACCGCCTCCGAGAATGATCATTTCCGGAGAAAGTACCATCACATAATTTGTCAATGCCTGCGCAAGGTAGTCTGCCTCCAGATCCCATACTTCCGGACAATCTGCCAGTTCCACTGCTTTTTTGCCCCATCTGGCTTCTATGGCAGGACCAGCCGCCATTCCTTCCAGACAATGATCCTTGTGATAGGGGCATTTTCCTTCATAATGGTCTGTATCCCGTTTTGTGATGAGGATATGTCCTGCCTCAGGATGAAGCATACCGTGCAGCAGCTTCCCGTCAATATACACGCCTGCTCCGATTCCGGTTCCCACGGTCAAATACATGACGCAATGTTTCCCTTTTGCCTGCCCGAAAGTAACCTCACCCAGTACTGAACCATTTACATCGGTATCAAATCCCATAGGACATTTTAACGCTGCTTTCATGCTTCCCAAAAAATCAAAGTTTGTCCATGCAAGTTTAGATGTGGTAGTAATATATCCATATTTTTCCGATGCTGGATCCAGTTCCACCGGTCCAAAACTTGCAATTCCCAATGCGTCTATCTGCTTGTCCTGAAAATATGCGATCAATTTCGGAATGGTCTCTTCCGGCGTCGTTGTAGCTATAGATACCTGCTCATAGATCTTTCCTGTTTCATCTCCGATGGCACAGACCATTTTTGTTCCGCCCGCTTCTAATGCTCCCAATTTCATAGTGATTCCTTCTTTCTTTTTATTTTTTATCTTCCGATCTATTCCCATAGGTTTTCTGATATAAATGCAGCCAGGGTGTATGCTCTGGCAATCTGGAGAAATCCTTTTGATCATAGATTTCCTGAATCTGTCCATTCCGTATCCGGATCAGACGGTCAGCCAGAGCCAGAGAATCGGCAAGATTCACCGCCAGGATCACCACTGCAATATTTTTTTTCAAAAACCGTTCCATCAGCTCCCAGATATGACTGCGCACGGACACTTCCGCATTTTTAAACGGCTGTACGCACAACACGACCTGCGGATGCTGCATCAGAATTCTCGTATATACCAGATCATACTTCTGCTGCCTGGTCAGGTTCCACACCGGAGTGTCAAATACGTCCTCCCCCAACAGATCTTTTTGTTCCTCCTGGATACTTCTCCGGATTCCAGACTGATTCCACACACCCCGGATTCGATGATCCATGGTAAAACATAGGTTATCAAAATAACTCATATGAGGAAACAGCATAGTCTCTGTGGGTAGCTCCTGGATTACCGCAATATCTCTGTTTTTCTCACTTTTTTGTGTCCCTTTCGTCAGATAAAAGCTTCCTTTCTCTGGAATCTCTCCTTGAAACAGCTCCACAAAATCAGCAATGCAACGATTATCCAGATCCTGCAATACAACGCATTCTCCCTGCCCGACCCGAATCGTAATATCTTTCAGATTACCATATTGTATCTTATCCATGATCAATACGGTCTGTCTGTCTGTATCTGCTTCCTGTCGTCTATGTTGAGATCTCACCCACCTGTCATATTCCTCCACACTCTGTAGCGGAAATGTATCAGGAATCGGATCACCTCTCTGAAACGTTTTGATGATCTGCCCGTTTACCATTAATGCCATACGATCACACAGATAGGTTGCTTCTTCAAAATGAGCCGTGATGTAAATGAAAGAAATTCCTCTTTCTGCGTACAGTCGTATGATCCTGTGCAATTCCTCCAGTTCGCTCTCGCTAATAAAAGTACTGACATTTTCCAATACGATCAGCTGACTTCCTGCCACCACCGCTTTCAAAACTTCTGTCACAAACTTTTGAAATATTGTCAGTTCGCTGACATAAGCCCCCGCCGGGATATTGATCCCGATTTCATCCAGAAAAGGCTGCAGCAGTCGTTCCAACATTCCCGGATGAATCAGATACTTATGAAATCCTCTCCGCAGGACAAAAATATTGTCTACCACGGTTAGATCCTCCGCCAGACTGCTTTTGTTGCGGATGATACTGATCCTGTTCGTCCGGTTATGCGACCTCTGCCACTGATTGACCAATTGCTCACGATAATATACATATCCGTAGTGAAGCGGCATATTTTGTTGCAACAGTTTGAGAAAAGCATCCATTCCATAACGATTGACCGGGATCAGACCGAATACCTCTCCCTTTCGTACCGTTATATTAAAATTATCCAGGAGAATTCTTCCCTGTTCCTTGTAGGTCACCTTCTCCATGCGCAGCACTTCCCTGATCAACAGTAGTTTTCCTGCCTTTCTTCCATATGAATCAGATTACGATCACTGTAGATTACAGGAATTCTTATCTTCACATCCGTGCCAATCTCCGGCATAGAATACACATGAATTCCATATTCTTCTCCAAATAGTAAATGGATACGGTTATTGACATTTACCAGTGCGATCCCGCCTTTTGTCTCGGATTCTCCCGTTGCGAGAATACCTCCGCTTTTTTGCAATCTTTCATTGATATCCGCTACTTTGCGTTCTTCCATGCCGTTGCCGTCATCCGAGATACACAGAAGCAGACAACTTTCCGTCATTTCCAGTAGGATCCGGATATGTCCCGTTCCCAGTTTGCACTCTGTCCCATGAATGATACTATTTTCCAGGATCGGCTGCAAGGTCAGTTTGGGGATACGACAGCTGTAAATCGCTGCTTTTTCCTCGGGATCACATTCAACGGAAAGCTGCAGTCTGTCGCCGAAACGATACTGCTGAATTTTAAAATAAGTCATACAGTTCTGCAATTCTTCTTCCACTGACACCAGATTTTCTACTTTGCTGATGGTATAGCGGAAAAAAGTGGCCAATGCCTCTGTCATATCTGCGACACTTACCAGTCCTGCAATCAGTGCCTCACTACGGATGCTCTCCAATGTATTATATAAAAAGTGGGGATTGATCTGATTTTGTAATGCCAGATACTGTGCCTGTCTCTTATTCAGGTTCAGCATCTCCTGTGACTGCATCAGATACTGCATTTTGCTGACCAGACTCTCCAGCTCCGGAGAAATGTGGATCCCATCTTCTCCCACCAGATTGCTGGTGGTATAACCGTCCAGAAATAATTCTATCCGCTTCTCGATACGCCGGTAAGGCAGCCATATCTCCACTACAGCATAGCAGATACCAAGCACCAACAGGCACCCTCCAAAGATCACCGGGAACCAGCCTGCCCCATTCCCCCTGATTTTTTCATAGATAAGATATCCCAAGAGCGCAGCCAGAAACAACACCATAAAACTCCACGCACACAATGTCCGAAAGTTCAGATAATGCATTTTTCCCTGCTTCATACGCTCTCCTCTCAACCGTACAGCTTCCGGTACTCTGCCGGATTTACGCCGGCAATCTTATGAAAAGTCTGGGTAAAATGCTTTCTGTCATTATATCCTACCCGCTCACAGATCTCGGTCACAGACAATCCTGTTTCTCTCAACAGCGTTTTAGCCTCATCCATTCTTACCCGCATCAGATATTTGGCAAACCCTTCTCCTGTTTCCTTCTTAAATAGGGCACTAAAATATGCTACACTGAAACCCACATGGTCACATACTTCTTCCAATGTAATATTTTCCGCATAATGTTTGTGAACATACTGCTTTGCCTGGCGGATCGGCCGGGAAGTCTCCCCCTGTCTAGCTTCCAGAGCTTCTGTCATCAGTTCTTCCTGCAGCGTTGACAGTTCATGAAACAATTCTTCCGCAGAGCCACAATGCATACACTTTTCTTCAAATATAGTGGGAGATGTAGCTCTTACACGCACAATAAAAAATCTTCCTGCTGACAGCACCGTTTCCTGAATTTCCCGTCCTCTGACATCCGGTACACTCATCACCGCATTTTTCAGTTCTTCTCCGCACTTGCTGGCTTCTGCCGGATCCAGAACTTCTATGGCATGTTCCATTTCTTTACAATATCGATCCAGAATATCCTGCATTGGTAATCCGGATGCCGGAGGTACTTCTTCCAGAAGTCTTCCCCAGCCTTCCACGATCCTCTCCCGAATCGCAAGCTCTGCTTTTCTTATGGATGCGGTCAATTGTTCCGCATCCACTGTCACACCGCCAATGGCAAGTGAAAATCTTACCGGTCCCAACATGGAACGGTTCGCTTCCAGTTGTCGCAAAAATTCCAAAAGCAAAGTTCTTATTTTATCCGTATCTTCTTTTATAAAATTAAGAATACCATACCCGGAATCTTTCACATAATCAAAAAGGCAGTCATTACAGTTTTTTGACAGGCAATGATAGAACAACTCTTTCGTTTTTTCACAGATCACAGTCTGTGCTGCCTTACTCATTTGTTCCGGATCATATCCTGCTTTCACCACTATGGCCTGATAACAATCAGCTTCCGCCTTAAAATAATAGTTCTCCTGCAGCTGCACTGCGGTTGGATTATAGGCATCTTCTACAAGATCCTTCAGCAACGCATATCTGAGGCGATTTACATCGCTCTCACTGACTCTCCGCTCAGCCATTTCCATACCCTGGGCAGATTTCTTTGCATCCAGCCGCTCACCAATTTTTCGCAGTGTTTCGTTCAATTCGTCCTGTTTAATAGGTTTTAAAAGGTAATTTCCCACACCAAGGGAAAGCGCATTTCGTGCATACTCGAAATGTGCATATCCACTGATAATGATGATTTCCAGTTCCGGACATATCTTTTTTGCATTTTTTATCAGCTCCAGCCCGTCCATTCCCGGCATGCGAATATCCGTGATCAGAATGTCCGGTCTATATTGCTGCAGCATATCCAGTGCCTGTATGGCATTTTCTGCCTGTGCCGCCATCTGCATTCCCAGTTTGTCCCACTCGACCAATGCCTGGACAAGCTTGCAGATCAGCTTCTCGTCATCTACGATCATTACCTTCCACATAATTTTATCCTCATTATTAGCCTTTTTTTCCATAAATATAGATTTATTTTAGCACTCGTTTAAATGCAATTCAACAGGAATATCCCATATTTCCGGATATTCCTGTTGAATTTTTATATTTATGGAAGAGAAAAGATTTTGCTTACTGCTGTTTGGTCAGAACAGATACTCCTGTATCGGTTACAGCACCACCGAGACTTTCACCATTGATGGCTTTTACAGCTGCTTTTACACCTTCATAACCCATAACATCGGGATTCTGAGCCATGGTACACAGCAGATATCCGTCATCGATCAGACCCAGGATAGCATCAGACTTATCAAAGCCTACACCGATTACGTTATCCTTACCGGAAGCCTTGATGGCGTTACCGGCGCCGGTGGTGGAACCTTCGTTACATCCGAAGATACCTACAACGCCCTGGGTAATATAGTTCTCTGCAATACTTTGGGATTTTGCTGCATCGCCTTCGCCGTACTGAGTCTCCAGAAGTTCGAAATCAGTTCCTTCAAATGCAGAACGGAAACCTTCTTCTCTCATAACGCAGGAATCGGTTGCTGCATTTACATTGATGATACCAATGGAACCACTGGTGACACCTGCATCTGCCAATGCTTTCTTCATCTCTTCACCTGCTGTCTTACCTGCAGCATTGTTGTCGGTAGAGAAAGTAGCTTCTGCGGATACGTTCGCAGGGGAATCTACGTAAATCAGCTTAACGCCTGCATCTGATGCCTCTCTCAGTGCGGAAGAAATCGCATCGGGACCGTTTGCTGCTACGATGATAGCCTGTGCACCTGCACTGACTGCGTTGTTTACACACTCGATCTGCTGAGCATCATCCTTGGTATTGGGAGCCATAAACTGAACTGTTACACCCAGCTCTGCTGCTGCCTTCTGTGCGCCCTCATTCAGAGTTACCCAGTGCTGATCCAGAGAATCCATGGTGATCAGAGCGATCAGAGTGGTTCCTGCGTCTGTTGCAGTTGAAGCCTGCTCTGTGGTGGTGGATGCTGCCGCACTGTTCTGTGCCTCACCGGTGGCTGCGGTTCCTGCGTTGTTGCTGCTGCCACATCCGGTCAGCATTGCTGTTGTCATGCATAATGCACAAGCTACTGATAATACCTTTTTCATTTTGTAAACCCTCCTTAAAAGTGTTCATTGATTTATCTTAGCATCTTAATTGATGTCTAATTCTTAGCCGGTTTCTTCTTAAATACACCATTCCTTACAACAACATCCAGAAGTACTGCAAACACTACGATGATACCGATAACCAGTCTCTGGATACCTACCTGGGCGCCAATCATATTCAGGCCATTCTCCAGTGTCTGCCATACGGAAGCACCTGCCAGAGTTCCCAACAGCAATCCGGTTCCTCCCAAAGGAGAAATACCACCGATAACGCCTGCGGCTACCGCATACATCTCGTACATGTTACCGGCTTCCATGTTACCCATTCCGGCCTGACCGCAGAGGATCAATCCTACCACAAAAGAACAGAATGCACTGACCAGATAGGTCTTGGTGGTGGTCTTTACTACGCTGACGCCGGACAGCTTTGCTGCATCCACATTGGAACCGATGGCATAAATATGTCTGCCGGTACGTGTTTTGGACAGCAGAAAGAAGAATACGATAAAGATAATAATTGCAATCCAGAAAGTATTGTAAACGCCCAATGTTTTACCATAGTAGAAAACATTCTGGAAAGTCTCTCCGGCATCTTTGCCGACACCGGATGCGATGGCATCCGTATTACGGTTGCCGTTTACCATGTAAGCAACACCTCTTGCTACAAACATGGTTCCCAGAGTAGCAATGAAGGGAGGCAGTTTCCACTTACCTACCAGAATACCATTCAGTACCCCGATGATCATGCAACATACAAAAGTAATCAGGATAGCTACTACAGGGTTCACACCCATGGTCATCAGTGTTGCTGCGATCATGGCACTCATACCTACCACAGATCCAATGGACAGATCGATATTACCGGTGATCAGCACATAACTCTGACCAATACCAATGATCAGATACTTTGACATGGATCGTAACAGGTTCATTACATTCTGACCGGAAAATACGGCCGGATTTATAATACCAAAAGCGATATAGATGATGATCAGACCGGCAAAAGCGGTAAGGGCTCCTCCCATTCCTCTGATCGCAAAAATTCTTTTCAACGGACTTTGCTTTTTCATAATGATATTTTCACCTTTCTTATGGTTATAATTTAAGCGTTAGCTGCGATCTTCTTCTCGAACTGGGTTGCCAGGGTCAGGATCTCATTCTGCGTTGTGTTTCTGGCATCCAATTCCCCAGTAATCCTTCCATCACACATTACAATGATACGATCGGCTATTCCCATGACTTCCGGCATCTCCGAAGATACGAACATTACGGCAATTCCCTGTTTTTTCAGTTCGTTCATGAGGTTATAGATTTCAACCTTTGCTGCCACGTCGATTCCTCTGGTGGGTTCATCGAAGATAACGACTTTTGAATTCCGTGCCAGCCATTTTCCTACGACTACCTTTTGCTGATTACCACCAGATAAGTTACCGGCATTGATGTCCACGTTCGGTGTTTTGATCTTCAGGTTTTCTACTGCCTCGTCACACATCTGATCTTCCTTCTTGCTGCTGACTACTCCCAGTTTGTTGCAGAGAATATCCAGATTAGGTAATGCAATATTGTGCCGGATGCTCAATTTGGTACACAATCCATCCTTTTTCCGGTCTTCCGGTGCCAGTACGATTCCTGCGCGGATTGCATCATTGGGATTTGTAATTTTTAATGTTTTCCCTTCCAGAATGATCTCTCCGCTGTCCTTTGGATCCACTCCGAAGATTGCTCTTGTCGTTTCTGTTCTTCCAGCACCCATCAGTCCGGCAAAGCCCACGATCTCGCCTTCATACAATGCGAAATTGATATCCCGCACCATGCGACCTGCGTTTAATCCCTTGACTTCCAGAATCTTTTCCCCTTTTTTACACGACTCTCTCGGGAACTGTTCCTTGATCTCTCGTCCTACCATATTGGCTATAATCTGGTCCATCGTGGTATCTTTGAAATTCATGGAAGTAATATACTGTCCGTCTCTCATGATGGTCACACGGTCTACAATATGCTGAAGCTCTTCCAGTCTGTGGGATATGTATACAATACCGCATCCCTTGGATCGCAGATCCTTAATAATGCGGAACAGATCATCTATTTCCTTTGCTGTCAGTGCGGATGTGGGTTCATCCATGATCAGGATTCTCGCATTGACCGACAATGCTTTGGCAATTTCGACCATCTGCTGTTTGGATACCGGCAGTTCTCCCACGACCTGCTTCGGGTCAATATCGATTTTCAGATCATTTAATATCCGGGAGGCTTCCGCTTCCATATCACCGTTTGCCAATACAATACCTTTTGTCTTCTCCCTGCCTAAGAACATGTTCTCTGCTACGGACAGGTGCTTACACATATTCAGTTCCTGATGGATAATAGCAACTCCGGCTTCCTGTGCCTGTTTCGGTGTCAGATCCCCATACTCCTTGCCAAAGATTTCCAGGCTTCCACTGTCTCTGGTATACACACCGCTCAGAATCTTCATCAGCGTACTCTTGCCGGCGCCATTCTCTCCCAACAGGGCCATGACTTCTCCGGATCGCAATTCAAACTGTACATGATCCAGTGCTTTTACTCCCGGGAAGCTTTTGCATATATCCTTCATGGATACTATGACTTCTTTTTCACTCATACCTTCTCTTCGTCCTTCCCTTCCATTAATAAATAGGCTAATTTTAGCTGTTTTTTGCGTTCCCCTTAACTTTATGTTAACAGTATAGCAAAAGCCCCCTTCAAAGATAAGGGGACTATCTTTCTTATTGAAGGGGGTTTTTTATGCACTATGAATATGAAATTCTAAATTACACCTTTGTACCTATACAAGTTTACGATTCTGTTTTTGTTTCTCTTCTTTTTATATCGGCAGTTTGTATACCAGTTTTTCTTTCCAGCTCTTCCATCATGACATTGCTGTTACGAAAGACACATAAAATCACTCCCACCATCAGGGAATTGACCAGACAGTTCCCCAGCCCATAAGCCAGAAATGGAATGGATATGGTGTAGTAAATGCCAAATCCAAAATTCACCAGAACCGCATTGACGATCCGAAGCATGATGCTCAGACTGCACACACTGCCCAACAGCAATGCCGCACGATTACTCTGACGCAGAGCGACACGGAGTGCATAAAGCGCAAAAGCAAACAGTGCCACGATCACCAATACTCCCACAATGATACCAAACCACAGGAAAATGCTGTGAATAATGTAGGTTGTACAGCTCTCCTGTGACAGGGACCATGTCCCGTTATTTTGATCTGAGGTAAAAAGTAATGCCTCACTGATCTTTCCCCCACCCAACAATGAAAAGCCATGCTGTTCCTGCTGAATATTGCTGGCAATATAACCGGTCTCCCCTTTTCCCATCCGGTAAACCATCCGCCGCCAAATAGAGTAATCTCTTTTTTCCCGGCAGAATGCCCCGTTTGATGGCAAGGAACAAAATTACGATAGATAACAAGAAAGCTTCCATCATACCGGCAGAGCAGGTAATATCCTGCGATAACAGCAGCACCGCTGCCAGATACACCGCATCCAGAATCAGGATTACCTTCCAGCTTAAGGTTCGCATGCGATACAAAAGCAAGGCATACAGAACCGGAAGAAACATCCACAGCAGATAGACAGCTTCGTATCTGTCATGATAACTGCCACTCCACATATGTGTCCCCAGCATACTGCCTGCCAGCCCTGCAGCTATAAAAAGCGCCGTCAGCCCATAGCTGAAACGTACCAATTTCATATAGTTTCCATAGAGAAGTCCGAGAATCAGCAACAGTCCGATTCCGTTATACAGGATCGTATTACGCAGATAATTTTCCGCTCCCACCGTCTCCATATGGGAAAACAAGATTCCCTGCATGACAATTCCCACCAGTGTCAGTATCACCGTGATGCCAAACAACACTGTCGGAAACTTCGGCCTGTGGATCCGGTTCAATTCCCTGCCGGTCTGCAGCGGATCCCCCATCTGGCGTACCGCTTCCTGTGCGGCTGCCAGGGGTGTCATTCCCTCCCGGTGGTAGTCCTCCGTCTGTTCCTCAATGTGATTGCCAATCTCCCTGCGGATTGCGCATCTGGCATGGGGATTCTCGATCTGTTCTCCTATGGCATCCAGATAATCCCGGATGCTTCCGGCATTCCGCCAATCCGTATTCTCTTCCGCCGCCGGTTGTTCTGCCTCCTCATGCGCTGCCAGCACTACCCTTTTTTCTTCCTTTCCCATAATCAGCACCCTCTCTGAAGACTCAACACTCCGGAAACTGCAGTCTGGTATTCCTGCCATTCCTTCTTCTTTTCTTCCGCATGCTTTTTTCCTGCAGGAGTCAGCTGGTAGTATTTTCTCGTCTTGCCGGAAGTATTGTCCTCGTAAGACACCACATCTCCACGGCTCTCCAGCGAGTGCAGCAGAGGATACAGTGTCCCGGCCTTTAGTTCGAAGACATTGTTAGATCTCTCTCGCAGTGCCTCAATCATCTCATAGCCATACATGTCCTTGGTCTCCAATAGACGCAGGATCATCATTGCCATACTTCCCTGTACCAGATTCCTATCGATTGCCATATGTATACGCTCCTCTCTATATGGGCTTTCTACACACAATATATATCGTCAGTCTATATATGCCAAGGAAATTATTCTCACTTCTCTTTTGTGCTTTCTTTCGCACGGTATCGTATGCTATACTGTTCCCAGATATTTTCTTGATCATTTCTACAAAACCCAACATTATATAAAATAAAGGAGGTATACAATGAAAAAAATATGGATCGTCGGTTCCCTCGGTCACATGGGGCAGGCGTTGATCAGGTTGTTAGACATGATGGAATATGAATTATACGAAACCGATAAGGACGAGCTGGATATCACGGATGAACATGCAGTTTCCCTGTTCATGCACCGCAATCGTCCCGATGTCGTCATCAACTGTGCAGGATATCATCCTTCCGCCGGTGCAGCGCAGTCGGAGACAGATATGGCTTACAAGGTAAACGCCGTAGGTGCGAGAAATCTGGCGCAGTCTGCGGAGAGCATTCAGGCAAAACTCATACAGATCTCTACGGATGATGTATTTTCCAGCGCATCCGACACACCCTATAATGAGTTCGATGATGTAAATCCCGTAGGACTGTTTGCAAAATCCAAATACGCCGGAGAGAAATTCGTCATCCAGCTGATGACCCGCTATGTCATTATCCGCAGTTCCTGGATCTATGGCATCGGCAAAGACTTTTTGAATGAAGTACTCGAAGCTGCCGTGGACCCTCAGGTATCCACAATGGAATTGCTAAATAACGACCGTGCGGTACCTACCTCCGCTGCAGAGCTTGCACGCGTGGTAAAATTTTTCATCGACAACGACCATTACGGTATCTATCACGCCGTATGCAGCGGCGGTTCCTGCACACGCCTGGAATTCGCGAAAGAGATCCTGCGTCTTGCCGGAAAAGAGGACCGGCTTACCGTCACAGTAAAAGACGGCACCCCGGAGAAATATTCCGTACTGGATAATATGATGCTGCGTCTCACCGGCATCGAAGAACCCAGTGGCTGGAGAGAGACACTGGCTTCCTACATGAAAGAAACCGGAGGACTGGAATAGTGGAAAAACACGAAAAAGAAAAGAAAAAACTCGGGCTGTCCACCAAAATCTTTATCGCCCTTTTAACCGGTGCGGTATGTGGTGTGCTGATTCATTATTATATGCCGGAAGGGTACTTTAGAGATACGATTCTGATCAACGGTATTCTCTATGTACTGGGCAACGGTTTTATCCGCCTGATGCAGATGCTGGTGGTTCCTCTGGTATTCTGCTCCCTGGTCTGCGGTGCCATGGCCATCGGTGACACGAAAACGTTGGGAACTGTGGGTGTGAAAACGATCCTGTTCTATCTATGCACCACTGCTTTGGCGATCTGCGTGGCACTGGGTATTGCCAGTCTGATCAATCCCGGCGTTGGCTTAAATATTGCGTTGCCGGAGGATGCCACCGAAGTCGCGACCACCCAGGTAGATTTTGCGGAGACGTTGTTGAATATTATTCCGAAAAATATTTTTACCTCTCTGTCCGCCGGAGATATGCTGCCGATCATCTTCTTTGCTTTATTTGTCGGCATTCTTCTGGCTGCCATGGGCAACCGGGTCTCCACTGTGGCGAACTTTTTCAGTCAGTTCAATGACATTATGATGGAAATGACGATTGCAGTCATGAAAGCAGCCCCTGTCGGTGTCTTCTGCCTGATTGCCAAGACCTTCGCAGGTATCGGCTTCGACGCTTTTGTGCCTATGCTGAAATATATGGGAAGCGTCATTCTGGCACTGGCGGTACAGTGTTTCGTGGTATATCAGGTCATGCTGTTTGTGTTCACCCGGTTGAATCCTTTTAAGTTCATTAAAAAGTTCTTCCCAGTTATGACCTTTGCGTTCTCCACTTCCACCAGTAATGCGACGATCCCTCTGTCTATCGACACTCTGTATAAAAAAATCGGTGTCTCCAAACAGATTTCGTCCTTTACGATTCCTCTGGGTGCCACCATTAACATGGACGGTACTTCCATTATGCAGGGCGTAGCAGTTGTTTTCATAGCACAGGCTTACGGTATTCCTCTGACCCCGGCTGCCATTGCTACTGTCATTGCCACCGCGACGATCGCCTCCATCGGTACTGCCGGTGTCCCCAGTGTCGGTCTGGTCACCCTGTCCATGGTACTGACCTCCGTGGGACTGCCTACCGAAGGCATTGCACTGATCATGGGTATCGACCGTATCCTGGATATGCTGCGTACCGCTGTCAATATCACCGGTGATGCCATATGTACCACTATCGTGGCTAAGCAGCAGGGTGCCTTTAATGAGAATACTTTCCGGGCAGATAACTGATCACCTGTTTACAGCTTTCCAGATGGCTGTCACCGTATAAAAAAAGAGTGAAACATTCTGTCTTGTGCTCAAGTGCACCGTCAGAAGTTTCACTTTTTTATAGCTCGCAGCTATTCTATTTCAGTTTATTGAGTTTTGCCCGGTTGGCAATAACGATCAGCCGCATATCCTGTGTCAGAGGTTCTTCCGGATCGATATTGGTATTTACATTTTTTCCTTCGATGATCGCCACCACGTTAATGGAATATTTTTTCCGCAGATTCAGCTCGATCAGGTTCTTCCCGATCCACTGCTGTTTGACTTCCATTTCCACCATAGACACATCCTGGGACAATTCGATAATGTCCATGAAACCGGAGCTTAACAGATTTTTGGCCAGGTGGATCCCTGACTCACTCTCGGGGAATACTACACGGTCTGCTCCTACTTTCGTAAGGATCTTGCAGTTTATCTCAGTGGCGCATTTGGCGATAACGGTCTTTACGCCCAGTTCTTTACACAGCATGGTTGCCATAACACTGGCTTCCAGATGATTTGCCATGGTCACAATGACCACATCAATATTCGCAATACCGATCTGTCTCAACGCTTCCGGATCTGTAACATCTGCACATTTACAGTATGGAATCTCTGAGATTGCCGCATTGACAACTGCCTCTCTATTGTCTACCGCCACCACCTCTGCGCCGTTCTCTGCCAACTCCTTCGCCACACTTCTTCCATATCTTCCAAGTCCAAATACTGCATAGGTCTGATTGATTCCCATAGTCTCTTCCTTCCTGTTGCTTCGATCTGCTTTATCCGACGCTGATCTCTTCTGTCGGGTTCTTCACAATATTTTTGTTCTTTTTCTGCGTGCTGAATGCCACTACCAGAGATATGGGGCCGACTCTTCCCAGATACATGGTCACGATAATAATCAGTTTTCCCCAAAGATTCAGCATGGAAGTCAGGTTCCTGCTTAATCCCACAGTAGCTGTGGCACTCACTGTTTCATACACAATATCTATCACATCCGCATCTGTCACTACAGATAAAAGAATTGTGGACAACGACGCAATGATAAAAAACATACTTACAACTGCTACCGATTTATTCACCGCCTGCTTCGGAATATTTCTCCCAAAAAGCTCTGCATCCTCCTTATTACCTATGGTGGCAAACATAGATACCAACAGCACTGCGATTGTAACTGTCTTCATTCCTCCTGCGGTTCCCACCGGAGAGCCGCCGATCAGCATCAAAAGCACCGAAATGATCGCAGAGGTATTGGTCAGATCCTCTTGTGGAATCGTGGCAAAACCTGCGGTTCGCGTAGTTACTGCCTGGAACAGGGATGCCCAGATCCGTTGCGGCACCGTGTAATCCTGCATTGTCAGAGGATTATTGTATTCAAAAATATAAAATGCCGTCGCTCCCACTACAATAAGTATTCCTGTCACCGTGAGTGCTATTTTACTGTGAAGCGTCAGCAGTCTGAAACATTTGAGCTTCTGGCTCCGGATATTTTTCAAAACCCGCAGTACATCCCACCAGACGATATAGCCTAAGCCTCCCAATATGATCAGCAACATCGTGACCAGATTGACCATTGGCTGAAATACATAGCCGCACAGACTGTCTTCCGCCATAATATCCATTCCTGCGTTGCAGAAGGCAGATACGGCATTAAAAATCGAAATCCATATGCCTCTGAGTCCGTATCCCGGCACAAATACTGTCATGTACAAAAGAGCTCCGCATCCCTCCACCACCAGAGTACCTATGAGAACCTTGCGGAGGAATTTCACGATTCCGGAGATATTATTCAGATTAAATACATCCTGCAGCATCCACCGGTTACCCAGTCCCAGTCGTCTGTGCAGTCCCATCATCACACCGTACATGACCGTAATGACTCCCAGACCTCCCAACTGGATCAGAAACAGGATCACGATCTGTCCCCAGACGCTCCAGGTGGAATATGTGGGAACCGTCACCAGACCGGTCACACATATGGATGTGGTAGCCGTAAATAAAGCATCTATATAAGGAACCGCTTCTCCGGTAGCTGAACTGATGGGTAATGCCAGTAGGAAGCTACCCACTAATATGGCACACAGAAAGCTAAGCATGATCTTCTGTGTCGTAGACAACTGTATTATTTTTTTACTGTTCATAACACACTCCATTCCGCCGATGCTTTATCTCATCAGTGGAATCGCTAATCAAATTTCACGGGTGCAATCCGCAATGCTATGATTATAACACACTTTTAGATAAAAAACTCCTATTGGAGACAGTTTGTTGCTGTATCCATCATAGGAGTTCTCTTCTGATCTTATTTTTCTTCTTTTATACTTTAAATCGGTAGCCCACACCCCAGATGGTCTCGATATACTGAGGCTTTGCAGTATCTTTTTCGATCTTCTCACGGATCTTCTTGATATGCACTGTGACGGTGGCAATATCACCGATAGAATCCATATCCCAGATCTCACGGAACAATTCTTCTTTGGTAAATACATGGTTCGGATGCTCCGCCAGGAACGTCAGCAGATCGAACTCTTTGGTCGTAAACGTCTTCTCCACACCGTCCACATAGACACGTCTGGCAGTCTTATCAATACGGATACCACGGATCTCCACGATATCATTCTGCTGCTTCTGGTTGGTTCCCACCAGTCTCTCATAACGGGCCATGTGCGCCTTCACGCGGGCTACCAGTTCACTGGGGCTGAAAGGTTTGGTCATATAGTCATCCGCACCCAACCCTAAGCCGCGGATCTTATCAATGTCGTCCTTCTTCGCTGATACCATAAGAATGGGAATATTTTTCTCCTCGCGGATCTTCTTACATACTTCGAAGCCGTCCATGCCGGGCAGCATCAGGTCCAGAATGATCAGATCATAATCGCCTGCCAGTGCGGTCTTCAGTCCCTCATCGCCGGTATTGCAGATATCCACCTTGAAATCGCTGAGCTCCAGATAATCCTTCTCAAGATCTGCAATTGCTACTTCATCTTCAATAATTAAAATCTTACTCATTATTTATCCTCCATTTACAGAATGTCCTTGCATCATCGGTTATCATGCTATTTCTGTTTCATTCCTTATTGATTCCTTATTCATTACTTGGTTCCACCCGGCTGCAGTTCAATGTATTTTCTCAGGACAAAATGCATACAGGTGCCTTCACCCTCTTTGGCTGTTGCCCATACATAGCCGCCGTGATCCTCGATGATCTTCTTCACAATAGAAAGTCCGATGCCGCTGCCGCCCTGGGCGGAATTGCGGGAAGCATCCGTGCGGTAGAACCGCTCAAAGATCTTCTGCAGATCCTTCTGCGCGATTCCCTTGCCGTTGTCCTCGATCTCTACCCGGATAGCATCCACTTCGTCGAGAATACGGATATCAATGTGCCCATTGGGCTTATCCATATATTTTACGCTGTTACTGATAATATTATTGATGACCTTCTTCATCTGCTCCGGATCCGCGATGACCACGGTATCGGGAGATACCAGATTCGAATAGTTCAGCTTGATACCCCGCTGCTCCAGATCCAGTCCGACTTCTTCCACACAGTCGCCGAAATAATCCGCCACGTTGATCCGGTGGAAATTGTACGGGATCCGGTTATTATCAATTCCGGAATAAGTGGTCAGCTCGTTGATCAGACGATCCATATCAATGGCTTTATTGTAGATGGTCTTGATGTATTTATCCATCTTCTCCGGCGTATCTGCCACACCGTCCATGATTCCTTCCACATAACCCTTAATGGCTGTGATAGGGGTCTTCAGATCATGGGAAATATTGCTGACCAGCTCTTTGTTCTGCTTCTCATGCTGGGTGTTCTCTTCCGTGGATTCCTTCAGCCGTAAACGCATGTCCTCATAATTGCGGTAGAGATCACCGATCTCACCCTTGGCATCCGTCTCCAGAACATAATCAAAGTTGCCTTCCTTGATCTTGCGCATTGCCACGTTCAACTCATTGATGGGCTCAAATACGCCCTTGTGGATCCACTGGGTCAGCATCAGGCTGGTAAAGATCAGGATCACTATGATAGCCACAAACATATCGATCAGCAGATGTCTCGAGATCAGCGAATTGACCTTCGTGACGATAAATACGCTGCCCGGTGTTCCATCCCGGAAGGTGAAATCAATCTGTTTTACATACTTCTCCAGTTCATTGTAGAAATATCCGCTGTCATCCGACAGATTCTCGTCACCATAGGCAGGCAGTTTTTCAAAAATCTGCTGTGCGGCTTCTTCATTGCCGGCATAATACAGCTTATCACCTTTTCTTACAATAATGTAAGTAGACTTCCGCGATACCTCCTCATTGATATGATCCAGATATTCTTTATCTTCCAGCCTGCTGCTGTCTTCCTTCACCTGGTCCAGCAGCACATAATACGCCTGATCCGTGGTGTTGGTGAATTCCCTGAAATTCTCCGACATCATGGAATAATCAATATCCGTCAGGCTGATCCCCTGAGAGTAATTCATCAGGTAAATAGCAATCATCACGAACGCCATGATCGTCAGCAACAGCGGAAGTAATATAATACTTATAAATGTTACACGAAGTCTTGTTTTAAATTTCATATTACTCTTGCCTTTCAGCAACCTGCAAACTTTCTGTGACTTTAGTGCCGTGTACTTCTGTACACTGTGTAACACAAGTTTGCGCATGTTAATTTATATTTTATACTTTACTTGCGCTCATTATAGCATGATTCCCACCTCCTGTGTATAAAGGAAGCAAGAATATCATTAAAAAAATATAAACAAAATTTTTTCATTTTTTTGTTGACATTATTCTCGCATCATGTATAATAAGCTTATAAGAAACAGTAATCATTACTATTATTGAGAAAGGGGCTTATGATGGCACTGAAACGAAGTAGACAACGGGAAATGATCAAATCCTTTCTCATGGGACGCAAGGATCATCCTACCGCTGATGTGATCTATTCTAATCTGAAGCAGCAGGATCCGAACTTAAGTCTTGGTACCGTCTACCGTAATTTGACACTTTTGTCGGACATGGGAGAAATCTTACGACTCCGGGTCGGTGACGGTGTTGACCATTTTGATGCCGATACTTCCGAACATTATCATTTCGTGTGTACGGAATGCGGAAGCGTCATTGATCTGGACATGGATAGTATTGATTCCATCATGGAGACAGCCGGAGAGAGATTTGACGGCCGGATCCGGGGACATATCACTTATTTCTATGGCACTTGTCCCGCCTGCACCAGGGTTGCTACGAAGTCCTAGTTTTCTGAATGAAAACAGACTTCGTTCCATAATATATTTGTGCTTATAAAGCACACGCAAAAAGAGAAAACTGAAAACAAAACATTTCATTAGAAAAGGAGAAAAAATTATGGCAAAGTATGTATGTCAGGTATGTGGTTATGTTTATGAAGGTGATGCGGCTCCCGCAGAGTGCCCCATCTGTCACGCTCCCGCTTCCAAATTCACCAAGCAGGAGGAAGGCAAGACCTGGGCTGCTGAGCATGTAGTAGGTGTAGCAAAGGGTGCTCCCGAGGATATCATTGCTGATCTGCGTGCGAACTTCCAGGGCGAATGCTCTGAGGTTGGTATGTATCTGGCAATGGCAAGAGTAGCTCACAGAGAAGGTTATCCCGAGATCGGTCTGTACTGGGAGAAGGCAGCTTACGAAGAAGCTGAGCATGCTGCAAAATTCGCTGAGCTGTTAGGTGAAGTCGTAACCGACTCCACCAAGAAGAATCTGGAGATGAGAGTAGATGCCGAGAACGGTGCTACCGCAGGTAAGTTTGATCTGGCTAAGAGAGCCAAGGCTCTGAACCTGGATGCTATCCATGACACCGTTCATGAGATGGCTCGTGATGAGGCAAGACATGGTAAGGCATTTGAGGGTCTGTTAAAGAGATACTTTGGCTAAGCTACAAGCCATGCAAGGATAAAATAAAAAGTCACTGGGAGGACATTTATGTACTTCCAGTGACTTTTTATTTTAGATTTATACGGCGACAGCCGTCCATGAGCAAGTCACGCAGTGACTGCGAATGGGTTGCATGGCGCCAGCCTTAGGAACGCGCCTGCCCTTATACGGTTCCGGAGATCACCAGCGTGCTGACACCGGGGTTGATTCCCCACGCTCCCGTAACGGGATCCTGGGTGTAAGTCGCTGCGGGTACGGTAATACCTCCTGCAGTTCCGGTAAATAATCCGGTAGTCGTATCATACGTATAGTTTGTTCCCTCTGCCCATGCAGTTCCATTAAAATTCACAGTCAGATTCTCCAATACGGGATTAAAGGTATCCGTGATCACGACACCGGTAGCTGCATCCGCTGCCGTATTACCCAGATTCTGTATCAGGAACGTATATGTCAATGTTCCATTCTCTGTCACAGGTACGGGGCTGACGGACTTTGTGATCGTAAGAAGCGGTCCGCTTGCCGCATTTACTGTCTCATTCACAGTAACAGGAGTGACTCCTGCCCCGGCAATCGTCGCCGTATTCGTAATGGAAGCCTCTGCTGCCAGCGGCGCATAAGAGTTCACCTCAGCCTCATAGGTTAGTGTCACATTACCTCCCGCAGGCACAGTAATTCCTGTGATTGTCAGAGGCGGTCCTGCCGTTACAGCCGGTGTTGCCTGTAAAATTCCGTTTGCATAGTATTTTACGGTCCCCGGAATATACGTCAGAGGTGTCAGTTCTCTGGTATTAAACAAATACTCTCCCAGATTATCCGTTACTGTAATTCCGTTAAATGCTGTAGTTCCTGAGTTCACAATGCTGATCACATACGTCACATTTTCATTCTGCCCGTAGGTATCCCGCACTGCTGTCTTGGTTGCAGACAATACCTCCGTGATCTCACCCACTGCTATATTGGAGTTTGTAATCTCATTTCCATAGCGAAGCTGTGCCTGGTTCGTAAATCTAGCCATATATTTTTGTATCCTTTCATTGTATTTGGATTTACTATAATATATGACTGTTTTTAAGAAAGTTGACGGATTCTGTCACCGCATTTCTTGACTTTCCTCTTCCACCTCCGTATGATGGAATCACAGGCATTCACTGGCGCTGCTCCAAAAAACATCGAGGATTCAACATGAAGAAAAAAGTATTTAACATCATCCAGATCGGTGACAAAAGTAACCGTCTGAGCCGGCTCTTTGATATTTTTATTGCTATCGTTATCTGTGCAAATATTCTGGTGACTTTTCTGCAAACCTTTGATGAGCTTGCTTTTTTATTTCCGGTATTTCACGTGATCGAGGTTATCACTATTCTGATCTTCTGTGTGGAATATATTCTGCGGATCTGGACTGCGGACTATCTATATCCTGATAAAAACGAGCTCCGCTCCCGGCTGCGGTTTCTGATCTCCTTCGACGGCATTATCGACCTGCTGACAATTTTACCCTTTTTCTTCCTGTCCGGTATGGTCATCTTCCGGATGTTGCGGGTGGCGAGGATCTTCCATTTGTTCCGCCTGAATGCACGGTATGATTCCTTCAATGTCATCACTACGGTATTGTATGAAAAACGCAATCAGATCATTTCCTCCGTGTTCATCGTACTGATCCTGATGCTCGCCAGCAGTCTGTGCATGTACAGCGTGGAGCATGATTCCCAGCCGGAAGTATTCCGCAATGCTTTCAGTGGGATCTGGTGGAGCATGTCGACATTACTCACCGTTGGTTACGGAGACATCTATCCCATCACCACGCTGGGGCGGATCATGGCCATCTGTATTGCTTATCTCGGTGTGGGCGCCGTGGCTATCCCCACCGGTATCATCAGTGCCGGTTTCGTGGAACAGTACCAGCGCAAAAGTAGTCTCTCTAATATTAAAGCGGCAGATATTCATGAGATCGCCGAGATCTTCGTAGATAAACGCTTTGCGGACAAATCCGTGGAAGAAATGGAAGAGGCAGAACAGGTCACGATCTTCCTCATTCTGCGGGGGGATCTGTCCATTCTGCCTCAAAAAGATACGATGTTGAAAATAAATGACATCATTGTCATTCGTGGTGAGAATCCCTAACAATAGTGAAGACTGCCTCTTTTGCAGGGGCAGTCTTTATTATTTGTGATACTTATTTGGCTTCCACGGTTTCCGTAGTTTCTGTTGCCACTGTTTCACTTTCTGCGGTTTCAGCCTCGACATTCTCGGTCTCCGTCGCAGTTTCCGTTGTCTCGCTTTCCGTTATCGTAGTATCTGTAGTTTCGGTGCTTTCTGTCTCCTCCGTAGTCTCCTCCACCAGATCATCCAGTGTATAATTGAAGCCTGTCACCACGTTGGTGGCCACGACATACACTTTCATTTCAGAGGGAAATGCAACGTAATACTGGCTGGTCATGGAATTCAGATTACCGACATTAATGATCACGCTGCGATCTGCAGTCTCGTACTGAATGGTACGCTCCGGATCTGCCAGTCCGTACTGTGACATATCCGTCACATTTTCAATCACCTGATCTGCCTTTAACGGTGCCACCTTCAGGATCATAGCCTTGATACGCTCCTGGTTCAGATTAAGGGAATGATCGTCCGTATAGTACCATGTTTCATCCTTTTTTTCAAAGGCATAGGTCTCTCCCTCATATACATAGCGGAAGCTGGTAATATCATCGGAGTTCACATCCAACACCGTCTCCTGTGTATCCTCGGTGGTGGATGTCGCAGACGATGCATTTTTATTATACTGGCGGATGCCCAGGAATGCTGCCGCCAGCACCACCAGTGCCAGCAGCATTCCGATCATCTGTCTTTGTTTCTTTTTCATATCTATAACTCACGCCTTTCCCAATTATTTCTTCCGTCTGCGGAACCAGATCACGAATCCGGCGATCACACAGCCGACAGGCAGTATCATGGTAACCAGCAGCCCCAGCAGCAGAATCTGTGCGGAATCCACTACCAGATTAGAGACCTCATAGCTTTTTACCGGAATGGATACCGATGTCTCATGATCTGCCATTCCACTGAACGTATTGGTGAACAAAGTCAGGTTCGCACCGCTGACGACAGAATCTGCATCATCCGTGAACAGCTGCTCGCAACCGTACACGACCAGTGTCGCATCCCCATCATCCAAAGTCTTTACTGCCTCAACACCTAATGCGAAGGGACCATTCACATCATTTTCACCCTGTGAAAAATCCTGTGTATTGTTGACATCCTGTTTTGCAAATGCACTGTCGGAGGTGCTCAGGAATACATCATAGGTAATATCGCCGGTGGCTGTCTCGTCGGTACTTACTTCCTCCGGGACGATGATGCCCTGAGAATACGGCAGGAACAGATATTTTCCGTAGGTGCCTGAGGTATAGCTGTCAGAGCTCTGTGTCGGCAGGATATAATACGGACTTCTGTAGTAGCCGTTGGAATCATTCTCCACTACCAGTCCTTTGGCAATGCTCAGATTCATGTAGCTTAAGATAACATCTATATTGGGTGTCTCCTCATCGGTATAGCCGGTTACCAGGATGACTTTTCCACCGTTGTTCAGATAGTCGATCACCTTATCCTTATCATCGGATGAGAAATCGCTGGTGGCACCGTTAATGAACAGACAGGCCGCATCGTCAGGGATAGCATCCAGATCCATCAGATTCACGGTCTCATAATCCACATTTTCCTTGTTCAGTGCGGATGTAAAAGTGTTGCTTAAACTCAGTTCATTATGTCCTGTTGTCATATATACCTTGGGCATATCATCATTTAACACATAATCCAGCGCACTGGTGATCTGTCCTTCGCCATCATAACCGGTGGTCGTGGTGTTATAACTGTACGTCGAATAGTCAAAATCATAAGAAGACTCATAGACATCGTTGTAATCAATGACCTTGCTGCGCTTGTCGCTGACCACGATCAGGCTGTTCGTGCTGATGTTGCCGGTGGTGTACTGGGTATAGAACATCGGGTTAACGGTGGGATCCACATATTCCACGGTGATATGATCCGACAGATCATCGTATCTCTGCAAAGTCTGCCCCAGTGTGGTATCCTGATTGTCCTGATTTACCAACACATAGATTGTCACATCATCCTGCATATTTTTCACATAGTCAACGGTCTGATCTGTCAGGGAATAGAGCTTCTGGCTGGTCATGTCGATTGCTGTCCAGCTGGAAGGCATCTCGCCCATGATAATATTAACGACTACTACCAGCGCTACAGCTACAGCGATCATACCGGTACTGTAAGCACTGAAGCTTAAGTTCTTCACGGACATGCTGTAACGGCGTTTCTGAATGGACTGTACCGTCAGGAACAGAACCAGTGCCGTAACGGATACATAATATACGATAGAAGATACATCCAGTGTGCCATTTAACAGGTTGGAAAATGGTGTATAAAGATCAAAGCAACGCAGCAGCTTTGTCAACAGATTGTCGGTGCTGGAAATAATGGAGCAGATGGAATCCATCATATATCCCAGGAACAATACTAAAAAAGTAAGTACTGCTGCGATGACCTGGCTCTCTGTCACGGAAGACAGTAACAGGCCGATGGCAATGGCGGTCATCCCGAAGAGGAAATATGCCAGGATCGACAGATAGGCCTCTCCCATGGGAACACTGCCGTACTGCGCCATGATCAGCGGGTAAAAGCAGATGATCGCTACGGGAATGGCAAATATAGTTAACAGCGCCAGAAATTTTCCCATAACGATGCCGCCTACGGACACCGGTGCCGTCAGGATCAGCTGATCCGTCTTGCTCCGCTTTTCCTCCGCCAGGATACGCATGGTCAGGATCGGCACGGTCAGCATGAATAGAAAGGTAACGCTGGATACCACATACGCAAAATAAGGATATCCGTTCATCAGGTTATAAACGCTGAAATACAGTCCCAGGAAAAACAGGGTGACTGCAATAAATAAAAATCCGATAAAGGAACGGAAATAGGATTTCAATTCTCTCTTATAAATGGCTAGCATATGATTCCGCCTCCTTTGTAGTTACAGTTTCTTTTTTCTCTTCTCCGGGCTGTGCTTCCTCTTCCGAAGCTTCTGTCTGCTGTGCGGCAGCATCTGACATTTCCGGCCTTTTTCTTTTTGAGAATAGTTTGTGCTTCTCCGGCTGTGTGGGTGCTACATCCTCGGTCAGTTCCAGGAAGATGTCTTCCAGAGACTTTTCCGCATGGGTCATCTCTAAAATAGGCAGCTTTGCATCTGCCAGTGCATAAAATACCTGCTCTCTGATATCTGCATTCTCTTTGGAGATCACTTTCAGCTTTGCAATATTTTTGGATGCCTCCGTGTTCTCTTCGATCCGGTCGATCTGTGAGATCTCCTGCAATGCACTCTTCACCGCAGCGATGCTTCCCTTTACTTCCAGATCCAGTTCCATGGAACCACTCATAAGCTTCTGCAGATTCTCCGGAGAATCACTGGCTACCAACTTACCGTGGGCTATGATCATAATATGGTCGCAGACCGCACTGACCTCCGACAGAATATGGGAGCTGAGGATCACGGTATGATTCTCCCCCAGCTTGCGGATCAGATCACGGATCTCGATGATCTGTTTCGGATCCAGACCTACCGTGGGCTCATCCAGAATGATAACCTCAGGGTAGCCAAGGATTGCCTGCGCCAGTCCGACTCTCTGCCTGTAACCTTTTGACAGATTCCTGATCAGACGCTGCTGCATATCGGTGATCTGTGTCATTTCCATGACCTCATCAATCTGCTGCTTCCGCTCTTTTTTCGGCACTTTTTTCAGTTCTGCTACGAAATCCAGGTATTCTCTGACAGTCATGTCAACATACAGCGGCGGAAGCTCCGGCAGATAACCGATGGCACGCTTTGCCTCCTCCGGATCTTTTTGGACATCCTTGCCATCGATCGTCACAGTACCCTCCGTGGCTGCCAGATAACCCGTGATGATGTTCATGGTCGTGGATTTACCTGCGCCGTTTGGACCAAGAAAGCCGTAAATCTGTCCCTTTTCCACACGGAAAGAAAGATGATCTACGGCTATATGGTCTCCGTATTTTTTTGTAAGATTGGTTACTTCTATCATATTTGCCTCCCATATCAGTTACTTGCGCTTACCTCAAATAATTCCCGATACTTGTGTCAATCATTATTTGGTGTACTTGTATTACTATATGAGGCAAATGTCATCAAAAGGTGAAACATTTGTGAAAATTGTGTGAAACCGGTTTTGAATCCTACAAAAAACTTTTCACCTTATCGTCAAAGAAGTGCTTAAGTTACCGGCTTCCACCGCCAGATGCAGCGGCAGCTTCTCTGCCGGAATATCCTCAAAAATAAACTCCGGCCCTCCGGTCTGCGCCGACTGAAACAGGAAAAGTACCCCGTCCACATAGAGCACCACTTTTTTCTGGTTGCTGTAGACTGTCAGGGAGAGCAGACCGTTCTCCTGCCGGTGCAGGGTAGAAAGTGCCGGATAGAGTACCGGTTCCCTACTCCATTTCGCCTGATAATAGTAATAGTGCTCCGTCAACGTCCTGCCGTCCTCCGAAAGCAACATCTCCTGCGTAGTTTCTCCGGGTAATCCACGGTATATGGGGATTTTTTCGTCTGTTATCCACAGGTCTTTTACCAAAAATCCACGTTTCAGGCATAACCTGTAAAAATGATCTGTTCCCGGATTCTGCCTTACCCCATTTTTCTGTCCGGCATTGTCCTGCCCGGTCTTTTCCTGTCCTTCGCTTTTCCTGTCGTCATTGTGAAACAGAATCGCATTGGCTCCCATCCGTGCCAGCCGCTCCAGATCTCTTTCCATCTGTTCGTCCTGCGTACCGTACTCACTGAGTTGCGGTGGCAGCCGGTATTCTACGATGTGTGGATGAAATTCGGCTTCGTTCAAATAGATGCCCTTTTTCTCTATGACACGCAAGTCATAAATTGCAAGGTCCCGCTGCCAGTACACTTCCCGTCGATTTTCGAAATCTTCTGAATCCCGGAATTTTCCTGAATCCTCTGTTTTAAAAAGACTACTATCGATCCCGGTTGGGAACCGCAGCCAAGCTCTCACCTGATAGAGATAGGGATCCTTCCTCCCATTCCACAGGTGCGGCCGCAATAATAACGCGGTCATCGGATCCTGATCCACATTCCGATAATTTCCATAAAAAATAGGGCGACCGCCTCCTGCTGTCTCCCATATTTCCATTCGCATCTCAGTCTCCCGCCGCTCCGTCAAAAATTCTTCCGGCAGCTTGAATTCCAACTGTGCTTTTCCATTTTCCAGATTTACTATAATTATAAGATCCTTCCGCATCTGCATCCCTCTTTTCCGGTTTCTCCCTTATAGAAAGAGTTTTTGCAAATTACGAAACTTTATGCTTACTATCCTTACATCGGGCAGGATCTTCTCCCCGGTACTTCCTCCCCCGAGACATATCCTGCATGAAACTCCATATTAATGTCCCGAAGCTCCTTCTCCCCATCGATGTATGCCTGATACATCTCTGCCAGTCCGGACGAACAGCCGTCACAATTTGCTTCCATATATCCTAAGGATTCCGCTACGATCTGCTCCCGTTCTTCTCTTGTAGTATCTTTGATCAAATATCCTGCCATACGAATCTTCCTGCCTTTCCTTTTGCTTAGTGTCAATGTACCACACTCCCAAAGTTCCCACAAGTTTTTTCACAAAATGCTTGCCCTGACCACGTGTGTATTTTACTATAGAAAAAAGTTGCGCTATGGATGATTCCTGCACAGGCAGCGCCTATGAGACTTTATTCTAGCTGAAACGAACGATTAAGGAGCCAGGTTCTCATGATTTACTGGATTTTAGCCACTTTAACAGCATTTTTCATAAAAGGTCTGTGCGGATTCGCCAATACACTGGTATTCACCTCTATTTTAAGTTTCGGCATCGTAAATGCTAATATTTCTCCGGTGGAACTGCTGATCGGTTATCCGTCGAACCTGATCCTAGTATGGAAAAAAAGAACTTCCCTGCATCCGCGTATCTTTTTCCTCCCTATGCTGTTCGTTCTTGCCGGCAGCATTCCGGGGGCATTTATTTTAAAATACATCACTGCCAATATCGTTAAGATCATCTTCGGTATTGTGGTCATAGGCATTGGAATCCAGATGTGGTTTCAACAAAAAGGGGCAAAAAATGAAGAGACCTTTTCCCCGAAAAAAGTCTCTCCTCTATTCACCGTAATAGTAGGACTCTCCGCCGGATTACTCAGCGGGCTGTTTGGTGTCGGCGCTCTGCTGGCCGTTTATATGACAAGCGTCTGTGAAGATAATGATGCCTTCAAAGCTAATATCAGCGCAGTATTTGCTGTAGAAAGCACCTTTCGCATCTGCCTGTACAGTGCTTTGGGACTGATCCGGTTCGAGACGATCCGGCAGGCGATACTCCTGATTCCCCTAATGCTGTTGGGATTATTCCTTGGCCTGAAGAGCAGCGACCTGATGGATGAAAAGCTCATCCGCAAAATCGTGATTCTCCTGCTCATTCTCTCAGGAATTGTGCTTGTTGCAAAAAGTATTTAATTTACTCATACAGCTGTCCGTCTACAATTCTTACGATACGCTTCGCGGACTGTGCCACTCCCAGATCATGTGTGATCATTACGATCGTGTTGCCCATGTCGTTTAATTCCCGGAACAGCTTCAGTACCTCCTTGCCGCTGGTCTGGTCCAAGGCGCCGGTAGGCTCATCCGCCAGCAGGATCGCCGGCACTGTATTCAACAGATTTTTTACCAAAGAAAAAAACAGGCAATGCCAAAGACCCTCTGTTCGAGGGTGCGGTCACGCTGTTGGCAAGACTGATTGCACCGGTCATGACAGATGCCGCCATTACCGATCTCTCCCTCATCGGCTCTATCCTGATCTTCTGCGTGGGTGTGAACCTCGTCTAGGATAAGAAATTCCGCGTGGCAAATATGCTTCCGGCGGTTGTTCTGCCAAATAGAACCACATTTAGCATATCAGCTTCATTTGCATATGTAAAACTGATTTGTGCTGGTGTCAATTCCGGTGGTATCAAATTTTCTTTGATTGCATCTGTATGTATTTTATAATTCAATTTTGATATTTCACTGTTTAGATTCCAATTTAATGAAAAGCGGCTATTTTCATCTGCTTTCAGCCTTTTATAATCCATGATTATATAAAGTTTAAATTCTGCTGAAATCCATGATGCAAATTCAAATGCAATATCTGAATGTGCATAAGTGCCACCATAACGTCCGGATTTACATACGATTCCTATTGCCCCAGTAGTCTCTATCCATTTTGTAGGTGACATTGTAAATGCATTAAACCCTGCTTGATTTCTAAAGGAGTCGAATTCGACCCCTTTAAAATTACTATTATGTAGTTTTTCCCATAAACCAAGAAATTCTATTGTATCCTTGCTTCTCATCCAATTTTTGATTACATCCTTTGGTTCATCACTTTTATAACGCGCAATATCAGTCAGTGATATAAATTCATTTTCAAAGTTCTGTGTATATATTCCAATATCAATTCCATTAGCATGAATTGTGTCTTTGACAAGATTTTTCACTTCATCATCCTCCACTTCAATTGTCTATTTACTTTCCATCTCATTTTTGTCCTTTAATTCGTCATAATACGCTTTATACCTGTAAATCGTTCTCTCACTGACATTATTCCTTCTTGCAATCTCTACCATAGTCATTCCACTTTCATAACCGGCAACAAAATCATCGTAAATAGCCATCCATTTTGCATTATGCTTCTGCCTTCCGCTTAATTTACGATTTTTATAATATTCCAGTTCTTTGCGTAACTCGGCGTTTTCATTTTCTAATTCTTCAATTCTTTTTAATGCTTCCTCAAGTGTTATAACCTTCTCCACTTCATTGTTTCTCCGTTCATGTCATTTTCGTTTTGTCTGTATTATATATTGATAATCAGTATTAGTCAATTTGATTTTGTCATGCATGAACACTTTTCATATTCATCATGTGAATAAAATACCGCTGATACCTTTTGCAAGCTATGTCTTTCCATAGACTCTCTGCCTGAATATTCCTAATCCACTCGTCTAGATTCCATTTTCGTTTTAAAGCCGGTCCATATTTTAGAATCAGGGATGTTATTACATCTGCACATCTCTCAAAAGCTGCATTCTCTTTTGCATCTTCATAATACTTCTTTCTCATTGCTGCTCCCTTTTCCGAATATAATTTGTTTTGGCAGCCAATTTGAATTATCTGCTTTGAGCAAATCATAAACATAAATCTTATTCGGTCTTCCCAAGCCCTGATGTCTTCGGTAAATCAAGCCATGCTCCTCCAGCTCCTTCAACATTTTGTTAACCTTCTTATTCCCCAGGTTCATCAGGTTCATAATTTCTTCGATTGTAAAAATGATATAGGTAATTCCATATTCATCACGCCATGCGTCTCCATTGGAGTCTGACAGGCACTTGCGATCCAGCAGTATTCCATATAATACTTTTGCTGCATTTGTCATATCTCTGAACATGTCTTCCTTAAAAAATCTCTTAGGTATCCTGTAAAACTTATAATCAAAAGTTACATTTTCCATTGTCTTATCCTCTCTGTCATTCCTAATTTCGCTACTTGGCAAGCAGTGCCCCGGTATATACCCGGCGCATTTTTGCTTGTTGGGGAAAATGCCCCAATCCCCTCGAACTGCGGATAAACCGCAGAGCCACGCTAACGCTTTTTATCAATTCACTTTCTCTTTTTTGAATCTTCCTCATATAGATGAATAACTGCTTCAAGTGCCTTTTTTAGAAGCTCTGTTTGCTCATTATTCATCTTTTTTATTTCTGCAAGATTCTCTTCATACAGCTTAATGGGAGACATAAATGTAAAAGTAAATAATAAAACTGTAAAATTCACTAAAAATGTAATAGATAATGATACAGTAGAATTAACTGTAGAAGTTCCAAACTTAGATGCACAAATAACAATGGGTATGTTTGTTAAAGCTATGAACCAAACTGTAAGCTTTGGTGTTGCTTTTGATAAAACAAGTGTCAAATTCATAAGTTCAAATGAAGAACCAACTATACCAGATTCAAACAATGGAAGTTCAAACAACGGAAATTTAAATACTGGTGGAAATAATAATTCAAATAGTGGTAACTCAAATGAAACAATAACAGAAAATACTACTGTAAAAGGTAAATTATATACTGTGAAAAATGAAGTATTATCAGATAATGCTACTGGAAAATCAATGGCAAGAAAATACTTAAATTCAACAACTAAAATAGAAGAAGTAGATGGAAAAATGTATGCTACATTAACATTTACTGGTGTTGATTTAATGAACAACCACAAAATATATGTAAATGGAAGTTTAGTAAATCATACTATAACATCAAAAACATCAAGTTCAGTATCTATAAGATTTGCGATACAAGATGTAAATGCTGATATAAAAGTACAAGTTCACGTAGTACCAATGAACTCAACTGTAACATTTGGAGTTAAACTATTAAAAGATACTTTAACATTTGTAAAAGACTTTACTGTAGAAAATGGATCTCTTCCACAAACAGGTAGTGCTTTTGGTAGCGAAATGTTATTAGGATTTGGTGGATTATTAACAGCAAGTGGAGCTTTACTTAGAAGAAAAAGAAAGTAGGAATATATAAATGAAGAAAATAAAAAGTTTATTTCTTATAACTATGTTTTCTTTAATCATGAGTGTTCAAACAATAGTTGCTAGTGCAGCACAACTTAGTGAATTAGAAAGCGGAATATATGAAATAAAAAATGATGTATACCATGAACAAGAGATTGGTATGAACATGGCTAGAACTTATTTAGATGAAAATATGATATTAGAAAAGTCTGAAGGTAAATGGTATTATACAATAAAATTCAGTGGAACTGATTATATGAATAATCATAGAATTTGTCTAAATGGTGAAGAAGTTAAGGCTGAGGTTGTAAGTGAAGATGAAAGTAAACATACTATAGAACTAAAATTTGAAACAGATTCTGTAACTCCTAATTTAAGTACTAAAATTTATGTAGATGCAATGGAAAGAGATGTTGAATTCGATGTTATTCCAAAAGAAGATACATTAACTTTAGTTAAAGCTATAGAAGAGCCAGTTGAAAAAGTTGAAGCAGAAAGTACTTCACAAGAAGATGAAAAAACATCTGAAGAAACTAAAAACAAAGAAGTTAAAGAAAATTCAACGAAAGAAAAAACTTCAAACAAAACAATCTTCATAGGTATAGGAGCAGTAATAGTAATAGCTATAATAGCATTAGTTTTAAAAAAATCTAAAAAGTAGTTTATGAAAAATAAAATTTCAAAACTTTTAATTTCTATGGGCCTATTAATTATAATAGGCTCTTTAATGCTAATTAGCTATTCTAAATATGTAGATAATAAAGCTTTACAATCCTTTGAAGAAAAAATTGAAAAAAAAGAAGTTATATCAAAAGTAAATCCTGGAGATGAAATTGGAATTATAGAAATAGAATCTGTTAATTTAAAAAATGTAATAGTAGAGTCTACTGATAAATCATATTTAAATCATCATGTATGTCATTTTGAAAATACTGCAATGCCAGGACAAGATGGGAATTTTGCCCTAGCAGGACATAGTAGTACTTATTATTATAATCAAGTCTTTAATGAAGTACATAAAGTAAAAGTTGGAGATAAAATAAAAATAACAACTGTAGATGATGAATTTGTTTACACAATAACAAAAACTAGAGTTGTTGAATCAGATGAAATAGATGTATTAGATCAAGATATGAGTAAAAAAGAAATCACTTTAGTAACTTGTACTAATGGTGGAAAACAAAGATTTATAGTAAAAGGTGAAATTATTTAGAAAAAATTATAAAAGAAATTATTGTAAGAATTATGAGGAAGGAAAAATGAAGATGAGCTTAAAGAAAAAAATCGTTGCATTACTTTCTGTTGCCACATTAACTTTAATGGTTGGATGCTCAAGTAGTGAAAGTAATGAACAAGAAGTTACAAACAGTAATGAACAAGAAGTAGTAGTTGCAACATCAGTTGCTGTAACAGAAATATTAGACAAATTAGGTGTTGAAGTAAGTGGTGTTCCAACTACTTCATATGAATTACCTGAAAATACAAAAGAAGCAACAAAAGTAGGAAGTCCTATGAATCCAGATTTAGAAATTATAAAATCTCTAAATCCAACTTGTGTTGTCTCTGTAGATACATTAGGTTCTGATTTTGAAAAACAATTTACAGAAAATAATATACCAAGTATGTTTGTTAATTTAAGTACAGTTGATGGTCTTAAAGAAACTATTACTACTTTAGGTGAAAAATTTGATAAAAAGGACAAAGCTAAAGAAATAATAAAAGAACTAGATGATAAAGAAAAAGAGTTAACTTTAACAAATAAAGAAAATAAAGAAAAAGTTCTTGTATTATTTGGAGCACCAGGATCTGTAATGGTATCAACAGATTCTTCTTATGTAGGTAATTTAGTAAAAATAGCTGGTGGTAACAATATTTTTGAAAGTGACAGTTCATCTTTCATACAAGTAAATATGGAAGAAATAATAAAAAGAAATCCAGATAAAATTCTTATAATGACTCATGCAGTGCCTGAAGAAGCTAAGAAAACTGTAGAAGAGGAATTTGCAAAATCAACATGGCAACAATTAGATGCTATAAAAAATAATAAAGTTTATTTCCTTGAAAATGGTTACTTTGGAATGAGTGCTAACTTAAAAGCTATAGAAGCTCTAGATAAGTTAGGAGATATTTTATATGAATAAAATAACTTTAGACAAAAAAAAGAGCTTATATATAATAGGCTCTATAGTATTATTATTTGCAATAGCTTTAACTTCTATGAAAATGGGTTCTCTAGATATATCTTATGGTGAAATAATAAAAGGTATACTTACAAATTCTACTACAGGCAATTTTGCTATTATAAAAGATTTGAGATTCCCAAGAGTTATAATTGCCATCTTAGTAGGTGGAAACTTAGCCATATGTGGTGTGCTTTTACAAGTTGTTGTTAAAAATCCTTTGGCGGACCCTGGAATTACAGGTATTTCTGCTGGTGCATCTCTAGTTGCCATATTAATTATGGTACTATTTCCTCAACTTAATAGTATGAAATCACTATTAGCTTTTGGTGGGGGATTAATATCAGCTTGTTTAGTATTTTCAATAGCTTATGATAAAGGATTTTCACCACTTAGAATTATATTAGCAGGGGTAGCTATAAATGCCATGCTTTCTGCCATGTCATCAATATTAACTACTATAAATTCTAATGGAGTGTCATCGGTGACAAATTGGTTAAATGGTAGTTTAGCAACTGTAACATGGTCAGATGCAAAAATGTTATTTATATATTCTTTAATAGGTGTATTAATATCTTTTACACTTAGACAAACATGTAACTTAATGAGTTTAGGAGACAAAACTGCTAAAAGTTTAGGTGTGGATATTCATAAACAAAGAATAATAATATCAGCAGTTGCAGTATTTTTAGCAAGTATAAGTACTGGCGTAGCTGGCATAATTTCCTTTGTAGGTTTAATAGTACCTCATATAGGAAGATTTATTATTGGTTCGGATCATAAATATTTAATACCATTTTCATTTACTATGGGATCAATACTGCTTTTAATAGCTGATACAATTGGAAGATGCTTATTTACACCATATGAAATACCAGTAGGTCTTGTTATGTCAGTAATAGGTGGACCATTCTTTATATTCTTATTGAGAAGGAGCATGAAAAAATGTTAAGAGGAGAAAATATTAGCTTTTCTTATGTGAGAGATAAAGCCTTTATAGAAAATTTAAATATAAATATTCCAAAGGGAAAAATCACAACTATTTTAGGACCAAACGGAAGTGGAAAATCAACTTTACTAAGTATTTTATCTACATATAATAAGCCATCTAAAGGTGATGTATTTATAGGCGATAAAAATTTAAAAACTTTAAAAACTAAAGAAATTGCAAAACTTATTGCTACAGTTCATCAACATAATGAATCACCTGAGGATTTAGATGTTAAGACTCTAATAAGTTACGGAAGAGTTCCTCATCATAAGCATGGATCGAATAAAAAAGATGAAGATGAAAAAATAATAAACTGGGCAATATCATCTACAAATCTTGATGATATAAAAGATAAAAAAGTTATGAGCTTATCAGGAGGTCAAAGACAACGTGCATTTATAGCCATGGCACTAGCACAAAAGACAGATATTTTACTACTTGATGAACCTACAACTTATCTTGATATTTTTCATCAAATAGAAGTGCTTGACCTTGTAAAAAAATTAAATGAAAAATATAAAATGACTATAGTTATGGTTCTTCATGATATAAATCAAGCAATTAAATACAGTGATAATATTGTAATTATGAAAAACGGAAAAATAATTGAAGAGGGAACACCTAAAAGTGTTATCAATGAAAAAAGTATAAAAACTGTTTATAATGTGGAAGGTATAATTTGCAATGTAGACAAAGAAGAAATGTATTTTGTTCCAACGAAAGTATGTTAGGAGGAGAAAAATGAAAATACTTAAAAAAGTTTTATTTCTTATACTAGGAATAATATCTTTAATTCTTGGTATTATAGGTATATTTTTACCATTATTACCAACGACGCCACTACTTTTATTGACATCTTATTGTTTCTTAAAAAGTAGTGACAGACTAAGTGAAAAGTTTATGAAAACTAAAATATACAATAAATACGTGAAAAAATTCAAAGAACAAGGTGGAATGACTTTAAAAGCTAAATTAACTTTAACAATACCGGTTTCATTATTATTACTATTTATGTTTATAACTATAGATAGTCCTATTATGAAAACAGTTATTGTAATAATGTGGTTAGCTAAAGTTATTGTATTCACAAAAATGAAGACGATAAAAGTGGAGGCAGTAAAAAATGTTTAACAAAAGATTACTATCAATTTGTGATAGTTCAAAAAAATGGATTGGACTTACAGTTTTAATGAACTGGATTTCAATAGTTTGCAATATAGCATTAATTTTATTTATAGGAACAACTGTAGATAAATTATTAAGTGGAAATTTAAATTTAAATATAATATCTACATCAATATTTATTATAGCCATGCTTTCAATAAGATTTGTGGCAAACTTCATGTCTACAAAATTCTCACTTTATTCATCAGGTGAAGTTAAAAAGACTTTAAGAAGTACAATATATGAAAAATTATTAACTCTTGGCGTAAATTATACAGACACTATATCTACATCTTCTACAGTACAAATAGCAGTAGATGGTGTTGAACAATTAGAAATGTATTTTGGTAGATTTATGCCTCAATTATTTTATAGTGTAATAGCTCCTGTAACTTTATTTGCTGTAATGAGTTTTATAAGTTTCAAAACAGCCATAATACTTTTAATATGTGTACCCTTAATACCTATTACAATTATGGCAGTTATGAAAATTGCTAAGAAAATATTAAGTAAATATTGGGGAGTTTATACAGATTTAGGAGATTCATTCTTAGAAAATCTTCAAGGTCTTACAACTTTAAAAATATTTGACAGAGATGAAGACAAAAACGATGAAATGAATAAAAATGCTGAACACTTTAGAAAAATAACAATGAGTGTTTTACAAATGCAATTAAATTCAATTATCGTAATGGATATAATAGCTTATGGTGGTTCAGCTATAGGTATACTTATGGCTTTATCAGAATATAGAAATGGATTAATTACTATAGGACAAGTATTAATAATAATTTTATTATCAGCAGAATTCTTCATACCGATGAGACTTTTAGGATCATTCTTCCATGTGGCAATGAATGGTATATCGGCAAGTGAGAGAATGTTTAAATTATTAGATACACAAGTAGAAGATGTAAAAGATTTAGCTCAAGATAAAATAAATCAATTAGAAAATATAAATATAGAGTTAAAAAATGTTGATTTTAGTTATGATAAAGAAAGAAAAGTATTAGAAAATATCAACATAAATATGGAAAATAATAAAATGGTTGCTTTAGTTGGTGAAAGTGGATGTGGTAAAAGTACAATAACTAATTTACTATTAAAACAACGTAAAGTAGACTCTGGTGAAATATTATTAAATGGTATCAATTTAAATGATATACCATTTGATGTATTAACTAAGAAAATAGGATTTATAAACCACAATGCTTATGTTTTCAACGGAACAATAGAAGAAAATATAAGAATGGGTAAAAATGATGCATCTTTAGAAGAAATATATGATGCACTTAAAAAAGCTAACTTATATGAATTTGTTATGACGCTACCAAATAAATTAAAAACAAACGTAGGTGAAGGTGGTTCACTACTTTCTGGAGGACAAAAACAAAGATTAGCTTTAGCTAGAACAATAATAACAAACCCAGAAATATACATATTCGATGAAGCTACTTCTAATATAGATGTGGAAAGTGAAGAAAAAGTTTGGGAAAGTATTTATAAATTAGCTAAAAATAAAACTGTAATAGTTATATCACATAGATTAGCAAATGTTAAAAATGCAGATAGCATATATATACTAGATAAAGGACATATAGTTGAAAATGGAAAACACAAAGAATTAATGATGAGCAAAAATAAATACTATGAATTAGTAACTCATCAAGCAAATTTAGAAAATATATACAAAGAAGACGTAGAAATAGAGGAGGTGGCAGTCAATGAATAATAGACAATCAGGATTTAAATTAATGACAAGACTTATAAAAGTTTTAAAACCATTAACACCTATAATGATGATTACAATTACTTTTGGTGTACTTGGATTTTTAGCAGCTACAGCTATAACATCATTTGGTATGATAGCTACTGCCACTGCTTTAAACATCGATATGGGATTTTCAATAAAAACTTGTATAACTATAATAATTGCTTGTTCAATACTTAGAGGAATACTTAGATATATAGAACAATATTCTGGTCACTTTATAGCATTTACTATACTTGCAATTCTTAGAGATAAAGTTTTTAAAGCTTTAAGAAAATTATCACCAGCTAAACTTGAAAGTAAGGAAAAAGGAAACTTAATTTCTGTAATAACAAGTGATATAGAATTATTAGAAGTATTTTATGCTCATACAATAGCACCAATTGCCATAGCTATAATAACATCTTTAATAATAGCTGGAGTGCTTTATAGCATAAATCCTATATATGGAGTAGTATCTGTTGTATTTTATATAATAATAGGATATTTAATACCTGTTGTATCATCTAAATTTGGTAAAAAAGCAGGTGCTGAATATAGAGAAGAATTTGCAAAAACAAATTCACACTTATTAGAATCTTTAAAAGGAATAAAAGAAATACTTTTATTTGATGAAGGTGAAAACAGATTAAAAGAAATAAATAAAAACAGTGATATATTAGATGAAAAAATGGGCGGTATAAAGAAACATGAAGGTATAGTTAGAGCTTTCACAGATGTTACTATAATGATTGCTATATTAACATTCTTATTTATAAGTATAAAATTATACAACGACAATGTTATAAATATAGGACAAGGATTAGTTGCTATAGTTATACTTTCAAGCTCATTTGGACCTGTTGTTGCTTTAAGTAACTTATCTAATAACTTAGTTCAAACACTTGCTTGTGCTCAAAGATTATTTGATATATTAGATGAAGTACCAGCAGTTGAAGAAGTTGATGGAGATATAGAATTAGAAACTTCTCATATAAATATGGAAAATGTAAACTTTGCATATAAAGGTAGAGAAGAAAATCTATTAAAAGATATAAACTTAGAAATAAAACCAGGAGATAAAATAGGTATTCTTGGTGAAAGTGGAAGTGGTAAATCTACATTATTAAAATTATTAATGAGATTTTGGGATGTTAATGAAGGAAGTATATCTTTAGATAATAAAAATATAAAAAATATTCCAACAAAAACACTTAGAAAATCTCAATCTTTAGTTACACAAGAGACATTTTTATTTAACGATACAATAGAAAACAATATAAAAATCGGTAAAAAAGATGCTACAAGGGAAGAAGTTATAGAAGCTTGTAAAAAAGCATCTATACATGAGTTTATAGAAACTCTTCCAAAAGGATATGAAACTAACGCAGGTGAACTTGGTTCAAACTTCTCATCTGGAGAAAAACAAAGAATAGGTATAGCTAGAGCATTTTTACATAATGCAGATATACTTATATTAGATGAGCCAACAAGTAACTTAGATACATTAAATGAAGCAGAAATTTTAAAATCAATAAATAATGAATGCAAAGAAAAATCTATAGTGATGGTTTCTCATAGAAAATCAAGTGTATCAATTTGTGATAAAAAAGTATATGTAAAAAATAATACTTTAAATTTAGCTTAGAAAGAGAAATAAAATGGGAAGAATAGAAAAAGAGAAAAAAACAATAACTCTTATGATAGATATTTATTGTAAGAGAAAACATAAACATAAAGATGGTCTTTGTGAAGAGTGCCAAGAGCTTTTAGAATATGCTCATAAAAGACTAGATTTTTGTAAATTTGGTGAAGAAAAAAGTTTTTGCAGTAAATGCCCAATTCACTGTTACAAAAAAGATATGAAAGCAAAAGTAAAAGATGTTATGAGATTTTCTGGACCAAGACTTATAATCTATAGTCCAATACAATTTTTAAAACACATATTTGAATAAAATAAAAAAACTACTCTTCGGAGTAGTTTTTTTATAAAAAAAAGTCCATATAGAATAAGTTCTGATACAATTTAAGTGTATTAAATATACATAATTTAATTGGCACAAGGGGGAAAGTGACTATGTCATACAATATAGCTGTAGCAGGTAAAGGTGGTACAGGAAAAACTAGTTTAACAGGAATACTTATTGATTATTTAACTAAAGAAAAAAAAGGTGAAACACTTGTTGTAGATGCAGATGCTAACTGTAATATAAATGATGTTTTAGGCATGGAATTAAATGGAACGATCGGTGAGATAAAAGAAAAAGCAAACCAAATGGAACAAAAAAGAGAACAATATCCAGGTGGAATGACTAAATCTCAATATTTAGAATACGAGTTAAATTCTATTATTGAAGAAGGTAATGGATATGATTTACTTGTAATGGGAAGATCTGAAGGAGAAGGATGCTATTGTTATGTAAATTCCATATTAAAAAGACAAATACAATTAATGTCAGGACATTATGACTATGTTGTTATGGATAACGAAGCTGGAATGGAACATTTAAGTAGAAAAACACTTAGAGAAATAGATGATTTATTATTAATAAGTGATTGTTCTGCTAGAAGTATAGAAGCTGTTGCTAGAATTAGAGACTTAGCTAAAGAAATGGGAATTAGAGTAGGAAGAACTTCTTTAATAGTAAATAAAGCACCAAATGGACAGTTAAATGATGGTATAAGAAGAGAAATAGAAAGATTTGATTTAAATCTGTTAGGTGTAGTACCAATGGATGAAATGATATTTGAATATGATTGTAATAGAAGACCTTTAGTTGAATTACCAGAAGATTCAAAGGCGAGAATAGCAGTGAAAGATATATTTGAAAAATTAAATATATAATTATTTAACTAAAATCAACAAAAGCAGCATATAAATTATGCTGCTTCTTCATTATCAAGGCTATTATCAAATTTTAAATCAAAAAACATATTCATAAAAAAACAAATTATAGAAAATAAAAATGCAGTTGTCATAGAACAACTTATACCTTTTATAAAATATTCTGTTATACCTATTAAAACCATACTTACGGAAATATCAGCAAAAAAGAATATGCAGTAATACTCCAATGTAGATATGTTTTTAACTTCTTTAGCAATTTTATAAAAAGAAAAAATTATAAGTTCTACAGGTAAGGATATAATATAATAAATTGCAATAAATTTAGCTAAACTAATAACACTATTATATTTTAAACCTAAAGCAGATAGAACTGCTCCTCCAAAGAAAAATAAAATAGCATATCCTATAATAAATAAAATAATAAGCATTAAAATGTCTTTAAGTTTTAAATTTGTCATAATAATTCTCCTAAATAAAATTAATATTAATAATTATACCATATTGAAAAAATTTTTTCATGTATGTTTAAGTTTGTTATAATTTTTTTGCACATTCAGGACATATGCCTGTAAATTCAAGGTTATGACTAGTTATGGTAAAACCAGTTTCTTTACATAAATCATTTTCAAATTTTTTTAGAGGAGTACAACTTACTAAAACAACTTTATTACATAAAGAGCATACCAATTGATGTTTATGTTCTCTATTATTAATTTGATAATATGTTTTACCATCATTACTCAATTGTTTTAAAAGTATACCTTTTTGGGTTAAAGCATTTAATGCTCTATATACTGTAGATAAATTCATATTAATCTCTTTTGAAGTTTTTTCTAAAATATCCTCACAAGTTAGAGGAGTTTTTGAATTATTTAGTACAGATAGAATTAATAATCTTTTTTTGGTGGTTTTTAAATTTGCTGATTTTAAAATGTTGTCTTCTTTATTCATACTTTATCATCCCTCAAATATTAAAAATAAGTTTATTTACAAAATAAGAATAAGCTTATTACAATCTTTTGTCAATAATGTAAAATGCATATGATTTGCACTTGACGAATATATATAGCAGTAGTACTATTTACATGTAAATGCAAATCATATGCATTTATTGTAATAGTAAATTATAATAAGGGGTGGAGTATTAATATGAAAAAGATAATATCTTTAATATTAATAATACCAACGTTACTTTTAGTTGGATGCACTAAAAATAACTTACAAGGACAACATATAAAAAATAAAGATAAGAAAATAAAAATATATACAAGTATATATCCTCTTTATGATTTTACAAATAAAATTGGAGGCAAAAAAGTTGATGTAGTAAATTTAGTACCTGCAGGAGTAGAGCCTCATGATTGGGAAATGTCGACAAATGATATGATAAATCTTGAAAAATCAGATATGTTAATTTACAACGGAGCAGGTATTGAAAATTGGATTGATAAAGTTGTAAATAATCTAGATAACAAAGACATAGTTTATGTTAAAACAAGTGAAAATTTAGATTTACATAAGATTAAAAATGAAGATGGGAAAGAAACTTATGATCCACATACATGGTTAAGTATAAAAAATGCCAAACTTGAAATGAAAAATATAAAAGATGCTTTGGTAAAATATGACCCAGATAATAAAGACTATTATGAAAAAAATTATGAAACTTATTCTAAAAAGTTTGATAAATTAGATAAAAAATATTTTACTACATTGAAACCAATAAAAAATAAGAATATAATAGTTGCCCATGAAGCTTTTGGATATTTATGTAGAGATTTTGGCTTAGAGCAACAAGCCTTAAATGATTTATTTGGAGAGGGAGAGCTTACAGCTAAAAAAATAGAAGACTTAGTTAAGTATTGTAATGATAATGGTGTAACTACTATTTTTTCAGAGGAAGAGGATTCACAAAAAGAAGCTAATACTCTTGCTAAGGAAATAAATGGAGAAGTAAAACCACTTTATACATTAGAAACTAAAGTAGAAGGAAAGAGCTACTTAGAAGTTATGA
>ERZ827528.374-NODE-374-length-56398-cov-3.216407_pt1 | contig 56398 bp, 68 predicted proteins | sample MGYA00519768_ERZ827528 | MGnify/ENA primary metagenome ERZ827528 (study PRJEB31778, sample SAMEA3449343) | human gut metagenome | biome: human gut; feature: human-associated habitat; material: faeces | place: United Kingdom | collected 2010/2012 ...
ATGAATATAAGGTTTGAACAGAGAGAGAACGGTCATAGATATCATTAGCAATGTCAATTCTTGTAAAATTGGCAGAGTGTTCGCTTAAACGATTAATCAGAAATACCCAGTTATTATTATTTCCATTTAGAAATTCTTCATATTGACGACACCCCTTTCCTTTGAGCTCAATATATACTCCCATCGTACTACTATTATTGTTAAAATAAACCTTAATTTCTGAACAAGCATAGTGACTTTGGTATTTATTAATCCCCCATGCATTTAAAGTGAAGTGTTCTAGGGGAATTTGAAGTATAGTTTCAATCACTTCGTGCGGAAGTAGTTTCTTCACTGTAACAGCGAAGTAGTCAATTTTAACGCTATTTATCATCATTATCTACTAGTTGAATAATTTTAATATCTGATACAACAATTTTAACACCAGACCATCCTCTACGTGACATGTTCCATAATAATCGAACTTGGGGGTCAATTAGCTCGACAGTCAGTCCAATTAATCCGTCATCTTCAGCTAACTTTCCAATCTTGTCTAAATTATCGTGTATTTCCACCGTAATGCTTTTGAGATCTTCAGCAGAGAGTCCCATCTCCGTTAATACTTTCACTTTATCAGCGTCTTGCATGTGACATGTTATTTTAGCAAGTTTATCAGTAGGAACAGATTCACCATTTACCATATCGTGGATATAACTGGCTCTAGCAGAGAGAATAATTGTTCTTTTAGGTAGTGAAAATTGTGTTTTATCAAGATTCACTTCACCAAGTTTGATTGTATCGTCAGTTAAATTAAATGTACTCATTGTACTCTCCTTTTAAGTTTTATGAATATAGTTATCTTCTGTAAACGTACATGACTATAGCTTCTAAAAGCGACACCACGGGGATTTTTATGAGTTTACTTAACCGTCATACCGTAATCCAAGCCCTCACAAGGGATGTCACAATATTTTATGTACGTTCGTACCCCCTATTAGAAATAGTGGGAAAATATGAAAAAAGCCCTTTGGAATAAGGCTTTTGGGTAATAATTCTGTCTCTTGGTAGCTATTTTGGTAGCCAAAGAGATTTAATCGATAAAATCACTTGATATGAGATTGAGTTTATCTGTTAATTCGGAATCGGCATTTGGGTATAGATGGCTATAAATACTAAGTGTAGTTTTGACATCAGAATGACCTAATCGTCTTTGAATATATAGGGCATTTACATTGTACTCATTAATGAGTAATGATGCGTGGGAGTGTCTTAAACCTTTTGGTTGAATGTATTTAACACCAGCACGCTTAGCGTATTTTATAATCTGGTCTCTAATACTACGTTTACAATATGGATTTCCATCAAGTGACAGAATGAATGGTATTTTATCGACTTTTGCTTGTCGTTCTTTCCACTCTTTAAGCACGTTTAGAGTATTATCATCAAGTCCAATGGTACGCCTAGAACTTTCAGTCTTTAGCATGTTACGGCGTACCCAATTTTCACGATTGATATACTGTAAGTTGTGATTGATGGTTAGAGTTTTCTTTTCAAAGTCCACATCTTCCCAATAAAGAGCAGTCGCCTCATTTACACGCATTCCAGTAAAATAATAAAGCCAAAAGAGTGTGTAAACAAAGTGCTCAAAATAGCTTTCTTTATCAAGGGAGTGTATCACTTTTCGAAATTCGTTTTTTGTCCAAAAATCTATATGTTTTTTTGTGATTGGAATAGGACTAATATTACTCGTAGGGACTTCATGAAAAATCAAACCATATTTTTTTGCGGTTTTTAAAACTTGATTGAGTAATGTCATTTTGTTTCTTGCATATGAATTTGAATATCTCTCTAATAAATTATTTCTATAATTTATTACATCATAAGTCGTAATTTCTCTAGGCTTTTTCTTGCCAAAGTATTGAATAAATTCATCAAATATAACTTGACGTCTTCGTTCAAGATCCGGACTCGTAGTGGCGTAATAATTTGGCATAAATACTTCTTCCATAAATTGTTTAAAAGTCCATTGAGTGTGCTTGATGCTTCCTTTTTGTTGTACCTTATTCAATGCCCTAGTTCGTGCTTCAAAGGCTTCTTTTGCAGTTTGAAAACCACGTCTACGTTCTTGATATGGTTTACCAGTAGCTAGGTCTACCCCAGCTTTGAAATAATAAGTATATTTTCCAGTTTTATCATCTTTAGTAACACCAGTATACCTAGTTTTTGACATGAAGTTCCTCCAATCCAAGTATTTCTGCTACAACTGATACTGGAACAGTTCCAAGTCCTTTATTGTTATAGAAATCAAAACCACGCTCAACCATAATATGTTTAGCTTGCCGTAAAATATTATAAGCAGTCCATTTTGAAAAGCCTAAATCCATAATTTCTTGTACTGTTATAGTTAGTTTATCGTTCATAAATCATTTTCTCCTTTGCTAGTAAGTTCTAGGAATTCTCCGATTAATTGTTTTAGTTCATTATTTAATCGTGGGGTTTGTTCTTTAAGTGCATTTTGAAGCTCTAAAGAAAATGAGCTACTATCAAATGCTTTGAGGTGTTTTCGAAGCCTAGTCTTTTTAACTCTTATAGTGTTAGGTTTCAGATAGGGGAATAATTCGGGTAAGAGTGCTGGTTCATTAAGGAAGATATAAGCAAATGCTTTGCTGTCATCTGGAACACTTGAAAGACTAAAAAAGCTGAAATTCTCCAATCGTTTAGAAATCTCTGAAATGGTCTCTTCGTTTATAGCCTTTGTCCGAAGTTGGAATTCTAACCGCCACCAAAAAGGCTTACTCTTTATATTTAATTTATCAGCTCTTTTATGACTTAATACCTCTATATTCTTATCGTACAAACGTACTTGAACGTTGCTACCACTAGCACCCCAATATTTACTTTCTATGTTTCCTCCTCTACCATAGAATATTTTATGGCTAACTCCACCTTTGATATGTTGTAAAAAGACTATTTCTGGTCTGTTAAAGATATCAAAAGCAAGATCTAACCGTGATAGTCTAATTTCTAATCGATTCAATCGAGCGTAGTTCATAATCTGCCTCCACACTTGTAGAGCCTCAAATTCTTTCAGAGAGTTTGGGTTGAAGTCTAATCGTATGACCTCGTAGCCACCATAAGTCGCTAGTTGAAAGAAAATAAGATTGATACTATCTTCATCAATCATTTTATAAAGAGTAAAATAGTCTTCTCCTAGATTATCTTGTATGTGAAAATCTTGAATATTACTGTCAATTGATTTTTTTAATTCACGAAATATCCGTCTAAGTGATTGATGGTCACTATCAAAGATTACTGTTAATCGGTCAATACTGATATAAATTGATTTTTCTAGTTTTGATAAATCTACTTTGCTTTGATATTTTCGTAGAGATTGAATAGTATTTCTCAGCTGTAACACCTCCTTTTTATGTCTGAAATAAGCGTAACTCGTTGATGGTATTGAGTTTTGCCGACGACTCGTTACTTATGACGTTGCCTTAAGTGTATCTTTTTGCTGGCTGTTAGAAACGCCAGTTTTTTAGTAGGAGATTGGGAGAACTTCGTGTCTCGGGCGCCTTGCCTTCGGCTTGCGCCCTTGCACTTGTCTCCCAATCCCAAATTAACTGGTTTATAAACTAACTAAAATACTTGTCTAGAAAACTCGAGAGTAACTCAAGAGCTCGGAGCTCAATTTCTTCGTTTCGAATGTCATTAAATACATCATCATTTACTAGAATAGTTGTTTCTAAACTAGGTGAATAGAATGAATGAGTATTGCTAATATTATTATCTTTTATTGTGTAATGTGTAGTTGTCATAGTATTCTCAATCTAGCCATATTTCGCTTCTTATGGACTTTGTATTACCATTTTGGTATAATTGTGTTGGTTTTAAACGAAATCCTCAGAACGCTTTGCAGAGCTTTCTGGGGTGTTTTTGCATATTCATAAGCTAACTAGTATTGCCTATTTTGTATGCTTTGTTTTCATATAACCATTTTGGTTGTATGAACATAATACATCCATTTTGGTTATAAGTCAATATAAAAGCGAAAGGAATCTTAAAATGTTAAAAGATAATATAAAAAAAGCCCGTTTAGATGCAGGACTTACTCAAAAAGAAGTTGCTGAAAAGTTAGGTGTGGCTCAAGCCCAGTATGCTAGGTGGGAAAACGGAGGAAGAAATCCAAAAGATGAAACAGTAGAGAAACTAGCTAAAATATTTAATACTTCTTTTGAAACATTGAAAGGACGCGATGATGGACTAGAAGAAATTGTTAGTTTATTAAGGGAGTATGAACTGACAGAAAAGGAGAAAAAAGAAATTATTAGTGTTTTAAAGCAATTTTTGATGAATAAGAAAGATTAGTTACTGTTAGGAATATAACTTGAACTATCTATATAAAATTTAGAAGGAGTGGAAATTTGGAAGCACTAGAATTATTAGGCTTAGATATGGATCAAACTGAAATTCTCTATAATTTTCAGTTTTTAAAAACCGTTGAAGATATTAAAAATGAGAAAAATCCAACTTTAAAAGAAGAAAAGACCAAATGGTTGAATGAATGGCAAAATGGTATTGAGTTAGTTTTTTCAGAGACATACCAAGATTATATTATTGAGTGGGTAAAAGATGAAGAGGAATTAAAAAATTGGATTTCTATAAAAGAAGTTGAGTCGAATTCCATTTGGCTTGATTTAGTTATTTTGGAGACATATGTTTTTGAACCATATTATCCACTGGATACAAGCAATAAAAAAAGTAAATTAAAATATAATTCAAAAAATTCGTGGTTAGAGGAATTTATTGTTAGCAATTTTATGTCCAAAGAGCTGTACTCAGAAATGAAAAAAACTTATAAAAAGTCTTTTAGAAAAATAACTAAAAAAAAGAATTTTTATATTAACACAGCTTTGGCAGGCATAGGTTTGGCATTATTATTTTCTGGTCTTGGTGCAGTATTTGCACCACAAATTGCAGTGGCATTATTCGGAAGTCAATTTTCAGGACTTTATGGGGTTGCATTAACAAATGCTGTTTTAGCATATATCGGAGGAGGTGCTATTGCAGCTGGTGGTTTTGGAGTTGCAGGTGGCACAATGGTAATAGCTGGTGGTGGTGCCTTGTTAGGATTAAATATTGGTATGATGAGTAGTAGCACTTTTGTACTAGTAAAAAAAGTGTTGGTTAACCCTACACAAAATATTATATTATGTTCGAAGTTGCTAACGGTCGTAAAAGTTTTTGTACTAAATAAAAATAATGATATTGAATTGGCAAAAACTTTTTATAATGAGTTCAATAATTCTATATCAAATTTAGATAATCTTGACTATGAGACCGAATTAGATATGGACAAGAAAAACCAAAAGGACCTAAAAAAATCCCTTGTTCAAATGAAAAATACAAAAGAGGAATTAAAAAAATTTATCAGTTCGTATGAAGTTGGTATAACTAAAATGTAGATGAAGCAGATAATTTTAATAAGTATAGATGGGGTGGTCCGGAAAATACTGAAGAAGTTTAAAAAATATGATTTTTTGTAAAAGAGATTTGAGAGAACCCCTTTTACAAAATAAAAAGCCCACAAGAATAATCTTATGAGCTTATCTTAGAAATGACTGCGTTATTCTTTCTTAGAGTGTAACATATACCATATAAGCATTCCCAGCGATACTTTGCAATAAATCTTTGCCAGTCACGCAAGTGTAGGTGTTCGGCTCTATTTTTATGCGCTCTACATTATAAAGTGCGAACCAGTGCATGTTTTCAGGCTCTTTTTCCCAGATTGACGGAACTGTATAGCCATCTGGGATTGTTTTTTTTGTTCCTTTGCTTGTATCTTCCACATCTGCAATTATTGCATAGCTACCATCTTTTACAGTAAGAATGACTTTTTTAATCATATGTCTATATTCTTTTCTTGGTCCTCTTTCCATGGTTAAGAGGACTTTTCCATCGTGTTCCTTTGCGTGAAGAGCATAAATATTTATTCCTTCCCTAGCACTAAGTTCTCCATCAAATCTCTCACCAAATTTGTAGACAAGTCCCAATCCATTTTTATATTGTTCTAAATTTAACATAATAGAACCTCCAATAATAGATTTAGTTACCACTAGTGAAAATTTAGTGGTAATCTAGTTGCATATAGTATATAAAATTTTCATGCTTCCGTCAATAGATTTTAAAAAATTTTTCTGAGCGATTGCTGACAAGCTAAGAAAAATAAAGCCTAGATATTTTTGGTAGCTTTTTGGTAGCCAAACAGTCAAAGGATTGGCATTTCATAAAACACATTATAAAAAGAATGTTGATTAATCAGCATTCTTTTTTATGTCAAATGGTTTCTCGGAATTAGTAGAGGGGGAATTTTTATAGGAAATGATCAGCCGTATGGCATCTACGTGAGGTAATGGGCTACCGTGCTGACCACTCGCCCATTCTCACTTATACCATCCGTCCTCACTTTCCAAATAATCTTCTCTTTTTTGGGGATTCTAATGATGAAATATGTTTCTTTGTAATATTCAATTGTAAGTCAAAAGAATGCTGTTTGTTGATGACATTTTCAAGACTGTCAGATAAATAGTTAACTCGAGAAGATAATTCTTTTAATTGAATTTCTATTGTTTTGGGAGAAGCTCTACTTGGTGCATATACCTTAAGTATGGCATTGTTTAAACCTATCTCTGTTTTTAAATCAGCAATCATTTGGAATTTATATACCTCATCATCATTAAAAAGATAGATTTTACTATAGGAACTTTTACCTGTTTTTACACGTGATTCCTTGAAACTATAGCTCGTTAAATTTTCTATTTTTAAACGCCATTTTTTTAAGGTAGACACAGAATTGAGTCCTTCCACCTTTTCGACAACTTCTTTGTATTCAAACCAATGCATTTTCTCTCCTTTTAAATAATATATAATATATAAAAACATTTTTATTTTTATATAAACATTTTAACTTATTATATAATTGCTGTCAATATTTTTCGTGTTATTAATATGTTTAAAATGTTATAATATAAATAAAAATTTACGAGGATGGTAATATGATAGAAAATTTTGCACCAAACTTAATTAGATTGAGAAAAGAAAAAAAGCTGTCTCAGAAAGAGCTAGCACAAGAATTAGGAATATCGGCACAAACTATTTCTAATATTGAAAATCAAACAGCGTATCCGACATTTACCAATTTAGAAAAGATAGCCGTATTTTTTGCTGCCACACCTACTCAACTTTTTGGAAGCCCATCAGAGATAGAGTTTGAAAAAACTATTCTAAAATCAAATGAATATGATGAGAAAATAACAAGGTTGATTCAATCAATACACCAAATTGAAAACTTTTTATCTGAAAATGAAGATAGTTTAAATGATTTACTATATCTAACACGTGGTAAAGTTCTCTATGACTCTAATGGAGATGAACTATATGTTGATCCTAGATTTCCAAATAGTGGACTATCTAATTCTTACGAACCAGGTTATGAAGTAGCTAGAGATAAATCTCCATTGGAGTTATTGCTTGAAAGTAAAGATATATGAAATATGTTTCGAAATATAATTTATATAGATTAATTTAATATTTTCAAATTCCCTAAAGCCTATAAAATCGCTCAATCACAGTATACAAAGATATTGAAAATGCATAGCAGAGAGATACGATTTATTCAATGGGTCAAGCAATTTAAGCCAATCTGACGGTAGTAAACTATCATAACGAGGGTCATCAAGAACAATAATTTCTTCTCCAAAATATTCATCAAAAATATTTTTTGAGCCTGCATTATAAGTTTTCCAATTTAAACCTTGTTTTTCTGCTTGTAAAACTATCTCTGCAACCAAATCATAGGCAAGACTAGTCTTTCCAATACCAGATTGACCATGGATATATAATATTTGATGAAAAGGAATCACTGATAAGAGGCTTGGAGAACAAAGATTCAATATATTTAATTATATATGTAGCCTTAAAAAAACATATTTCAATTCCTATAATTGAAAAAGCCATACAAGCAATAGAATTCCCTCAATCAATGAAAGATGAGCTCTATTTTATTTTGGAAATGATAGATAGTAATGAACGTCAGTTGAGGTGGTGGGAAGCAAATAAAAAAGGTAGTAACCTAAAAGTAACCAATGAAAACCACCCCTAAGTTCAATAACTAGAATCCTATGAGAATATAATTTAATACTTTAGATACAACATAATTCAACCAATATGAAAATAAAAACAAATAACAAAAATTAAAAAAAGTAAAGTTCAGAATTTTTTGAATTGACATTATTTTCCATGCGGTGTATAATTGTCTAAAAATATGAAGGAGGTACCCAATATAAAAGGGACAATCTTGAACTAACCACACTTGGTTAATCGGTTTAATCTATTTGGCTATATCTCTTGATATAGTTAAATAGATTTTTTTTATTATAAATGGGAAGGATTAATTTATGAAATACAAAACAAGCTTAACCGCTACTACACTAAAATCTAATGAAAACTTAATTGGTATTGGCAGTAAACAATATACAGTTAATGATGATGAATTCAATTTATCACTAAAGATTCTAGAATTTCTACTTACAGAAAAAGATGAAGATGAAATCTTAAACTGGTTAGATAGTAATAATATTGATAAGTCGGTTTTTAAAAAATTAGTAGCTAATAAATTAATCACTACTAGTAAAGCTGTTTTCCAAAAAGAAGATACTATGGAATTTAAAAACGGACTTTATCTGGACCTAATAATAAATAACGTTCAAGATGTTCTAACTAAATTTAAAGAAACAACCTTTGTCGTTATTGGTTGTGGTGGCATTGGAAACTTTATGAGTTATGCTTTATCGGTCTACTCTCCTAAAAAATTAGTTCTTATCGACGGTGATAAAATTGAAAGAAGTAACTTAAATAGACAATTTCTATTTACGATAAACGATATCGGAAAATACAAGTCAGAAGTAATTGCTGATGCACTAAAATTACGTAATCCTAATCTTGATATTGAAGTATATACAGAGTTTATAAGTACTAATAATATCAATAATATTCTTGAGGGCAAAGATACTAATTCAATGTTTGGGATATTATCTGGAGATGACGATACTGCTGTTTCAATATCATCAAAATACTTTCTCACCAATAATGTTCCATTTGTAAATATTGGTTATTTAAATGATATTGCTGTAATCGGTCCTTTTGTTATTCCTCACAAAACTTCTTGTCCTTTCTGTTATGGAACATTTTCAATCAACGGCGAGATTAATTCTAATGATGAAACAATGGCACAGTTGCATAAACAATATGCCTCACCATCAAGTATTATTAATAATTCACTAGCATGTGATTTAGCGCTATCGGATATTATTCAATATTTTGCAGGTAATAATGATAGTATAAAATCCCTTAATGCTCGAGTGGGTATTAATAGTAACTCCTTTGAAAAGTATGTCCTACCTAATACCAAGGACCCTAACTGTAGTATATGTGGTGGCACACTAGATGATTAAAAAACAAATTTTTCATTATCTATTTGCAACTTTCTTAGTTACAGTTGCCTATACACTACCTCATTCAATACTTACAGTCTTATTACTAGAAAAAGGACTATCAATTTCTCAAATATTAATAATACAGTCTGCATACAGTCTAGCAATTATATTGTTTGAATTTCCAAGTGGAATGCTATCAGACAATTGGTCAAGAAAGTATTTATACTTATCATCAAGAGTTTTATTAATAATTATGTTTCTTATTGTCCTTATATCTTCCAACTTCTATTTTTTATATTTAGCTTGGTTTATATATGGGATTGCAGCAGCATTTGAAAGCGGTACTTTGGATTCCTATTTAATAAATAAATTGAAACGTTCATCTAATGATAAACTTATTGAATCTTTTATTTCTAAAGATAATAAAATTCAATTTGCATCTATGATTATCGGTAGTGGTATAGGTGGTATTCTATATTTTATGATAGGTATAAAAATATATATTATTGCTATAATATTAGTTTGTTTATCTATTTTTGATATTGGCTTTTTCTTCCAAGAAGATAGAGATTACTATAAAGAAAAAATAAATATAGATACTTTTAAGAAACAAATTTCTATAAGTTTTAAAGAGCTAAAAGAAAATAGTATTCTTAGAGTTATTATTGTTTTTGACTTATTAACACAGTTATTTTTTCAAGCACATTTTCAATTGTGGCAATCCTTTTTATTGGAAAAAGGTATTGATAAACGATATTTCACAGCTTTCTATTTTCTTTTTCAAATAATCAGTATCCTATCCTATTCTATACATACAGACAAACTACAAAAGTTAGTTAACTATCGATTATTTCTCTTATTAGTTATTGCCTTGCCTTTATTTTTCTTATCAAACTTGCCCGTAGTTTATCTTATAGCCTATATTTTATATGTCTTTATATTTTATATAATTCAATTTGTCCTAAATATATATTTTAATAAACAGGTATCAACGAAAACAATATCTTCGTTAATATCTCTCAAGTCAACAATCTCTAGGATAAGTGGATTATTAATTTTATATGCTTTAAGTTTTTTACTGAATTATATGAGCGTTAGTCTTGTGATAAGCTCAGCATTCATTCTCTCCCTTTTATCTATATTATTGTTATTAAATTACTTTATTAAAAATTATATTTAACTATGTAGTATAAGATAAAATATGAAACAAAACTTGTTGCGAATTTGTTGCGAAACAAAAATTCTTTTAAAATATAAAGATACTAAAATCGCATAAAATCAATAAAAATCCTTTTCTCTATATGTATAAATCTCTATAAACTACCTGTAGGGGGCAGTTTAATATCGAAAAGAGACTTGATTGTAGGTCTTTTTTTTTTATTTTTCTAAGAAAGAACTCACTTTAAACAGAACTTTACGTGCTTGTTTGTCCAAACGAGAGTTGTTCCAAATGATAATTCCTTCTAAGATATATGCTTTGTGTTATGATATTAGTCAGGAAACAGAATTGAAAAAGGAGACCTGTGTTGAAAATTGCAATCATTGGCTATAGCGGCTCTGGAAAGTCTACTTTGGCAAACTTTTTAGGTCAACACTACAATTGTGAGGTTCTTCATTTAGATAAAATTCATTTTACATCAAATTGGCAAGAGCGAACAGTTGATGAAATGACTGACGATATATCAACATTTATGCTACAACGTGATTGGATTATTGAAGGGAATTACTCGGCCTGTCTTTATGAAGAACGGATGAGGGAAGCTGACTGTATTGTATATTTCAACTTTAACAGAGTTAATTGTCTCTATCGGGCATTTAGGCGCTATTTAACATATAGGGGAAAGACACGTCCTAGCATGGCAGAAGACTGTAATGAAAAATTTGATTTTGCATTTGTGAAATGGATTTTATTAGACGGACGTTCCAAAAAATATGTCGAGCAATATCATACAGTTGTTAAAAATTATTCTGACAAGACAATTATTTTAAAGAATCAAAGGCAGTTAAATGATTATATGAAGCAGGTTAAATAGCTAGTAGAATTATTTGGTCATAAAATAGCTGGTAGTTCTATATAAGATGTAAGGATAAAAAAGAGATTGTAAATAACGAGTTGCAATCTTAGCTATAACTGTCAGAATATTTTGTAAGAAACGCTTTCAACGTTGAACAAATAGCCTTTTTTCTGCTATAATAAACTGTAACGCGAAACTTGTGGGTGAAATTCCCACCGTGAAGTTTTTCAAGAAAGGTGGGGACAGCCTCGTAAAGGTGGAGCTGTCCGTTATCAAAATAATATGACATCAGTAGTTGTTGTGGGTACCCAGTGGGGTGATGAAGGTAAAGGAAAAATTACAGATTTCCTAAGTCAAGATGCCGAAGTGATCGCACGTTATCAAGGTGGAGACAATGCAGGTCACACGATTGTTATCGATGGTAAGAAATTTAAATTGCACTTGATTCCATCAGGTATTTTCTTCCCAGAGAAAATCTCTGTTATCGGGAACGGTGTAGTGGTCAATCCTAAATCACTTGTCAAAGAGTTGGAATATCTTCATGCCGAAGGTGTGTCAACAGAGAGCCTTCGTATTTCTGACCGTGCGCACGTTATCTTGCCGTACCATATTAAACTTGATCAACTGCAAGAAGCTGCTAAAGGTGATAATAAGATTGGTACAACTAACAAAGGTATTGGTCCTGCCTATATGGATAAGGCTGCGCGTGTAGGTATCCGTATTGCAGACCTTTTGGACAAAGAAATCTTTGCTGATCGTTTGAAAACAAACTTAGCTGAGAAAAACCGTCTTTTCAATAAGATGTATGAATCTGAAGAATTATCATTCGAAGAGATTTTTGAAGAGTACTATGCTTATGGACAACAAATTAAGCAATATGTCACAGATACATCTGTAATCTTGAACGACGCTCTTGATGCAGGTAAACGTGTCCTCTTTGAAGGAGCTCAAGGGGTTATGCTTGATATTGACCAAGGTACTTACCCATTTGTAACGTCATCAAACCCAGTTGCGGGTGGTGTTACAATCGGTTCAGGTGTTGGTCCATCTAAAATCAACAAGGTCGTTGGTGTATGTAAGGCCTATACGAGTCGTGTTGGTGATGGTCCTTTCCCAACTGAGCTATTTGATGAAGTGGGTGAACGTATCCGTGAAGTTGGTCATGAATATGGAACAACAACTGGACGTCCACGTCGTGTAGGATGGTTTGACTCAGTGGTGATGCGCCATAGCCGTCGTGTATCAGGTATCACAAACCTCAGCTTGAACTGTATCGATGTTCTCTCAGGTCTTGACACTGTAAAAATTTGTGTAGCTTACGACCTTGACGGTGAGCGTATTGATTACTACCCAGCTAGTCTTGAGCAGTTGAAACGCTGTAAACCAATCTATGAAGAATTGCCAGGTTGGGAAGAAGACATCACAGGTTGCCGTAGTTTAGATGAGCTTCCTGAAAATGCTCGTAATTATGTTCGTCGTGTTGGTGAATTGGTAGGTGTACGTATCTCTACTTTCTCTGTAGGACCAGGACGTGAACAAACAAACATTCTTGAAAGTGTTTGGTCAAATATCTAAAGCCAACAAAAGGAGAATCTAGGAAACTAGGTTCTCTTTTCTCACGCCTTAAACTTATGGATTAATATGAATGTTGTAACTATTAAAAAAGGTTACTAATTTTTCGATATGATTAGGAGAGAAACCTTTCTATTTGATTAGTTTTTCGGTATAATATGGATTGATTAAATGAAAATTAATGAGAACCTACTTTCATGATTTAAAAGTGTGTTCGTAATTTTGACAAAGAAAATAAGTGAGCATATCTCTTAATAGTTTTTGGACAAGAGGTGAATAATGAAGAAGATTGTATTTGTTTGTCTGGGGAATATTTGTCGTAGCCCAATGGCAGAATTTGTGATGAAAGAGCTGGACCAAGAAAAGTCTTTGCGTATCGAAAGTCGCGCGACATCTTCATGGGAGCATGGAAATCCAGTTCATCAAGGTACCCAAAAGATTTTAAGGAAATATGCTATTTCTTTTGACTCTTCCAAGGGCTCACAGCAGATTAGTCAGGCTGATTTTGAGTTCTTTGATCTAGTTGTGGGAATGGATGAGTCAAATGTTGAGGATCTTCTACAGATATCTGCAGGGCATTATGACGATAAAATCAAGCTTTTCAGACCTGGTGGAGTGCCGGACCCATGGTACACAGGTGACTTTGAAGAAACATATAAATTGGTAACTGCAGGTTGTCGAGACTGGTTACAGTGGATTAAGGATAGACAATGAATTTTAAACAACTAAAGGATTTTGATTTTAAAAATATTGATATTGACCGAAATCAATTTGAGCGTATCACAGTAGGGGTAATTATTTTATGTGCCCTGTCCTTGTTTTTGGTGACTATAAAAACGCAACATTCTATCAAGATTGATGGGACTAAGATTACCTATAAAGGTCAGATGCAGAACCACCGTTTGAATGGTCAAGGAACTTTGACCTATGACAATGGTGATACCTACACAGGAGAATTTAAGAATGGTTCCTTTAATGGTCAAGGAACCTTCAAATCTCATGAGGGTTGGATTTATCAAGGTGAGTTCAAGTCTGGGCAAGCCGATGGCCAAGGAAAATTGACTACTGAAAATAAGGTTACCTACAAAGGAAAATTTAAACAGGGGATTTTTAAAGGATGAGAATTAACTGGTTTTCTTATATTCGTGTGACAGGACTTTTTTTGGTTCTGATTTATCATTTCTTCCCAAGTATTCTTCCTGGGGGCTTCATCGGTGTTGATGTCTTCTTTACCTTCTCAGGGTATTTGATTACAGCACTTTTGATTGATGAGGTATCTCGGACGCATCGCATTGATTACCTTGGTTTTATGCGACGACGCTTCTACCGGATAGTACCACCACTTGTGTTGATGGTTCTTATCTGCACCCCTTTGGCACTCTTGGTTCGAAATGATTTTATTGCAGGTATTGGACGTCAAATTACCTCTGTTATCGGTTTTGTAACTAACTATTATGAGATTCTGACTGGAGGAAATTACGAGAACCAGTTTAACCAGCACATTTACCTCCATACATGGAGTCTGGCTATTGAGGTTCACTATTATATTCTTTGGGGTGCCTTGCTTTGGTTCCTAGCTAAGCGTGTCAAACACCAAAATCAATTTAGAGGCCTAGTCTTTATGGTATCTCTTGCTTGCTTTATGGTGAGCTTCCTATCAATGTTTATTAGTGCTTTCTTTGTTGATAGTTTTTCTCGCTTATATTTCTCATCAATTACGCATGCCTATCCATTCTTCCTAGGCTCGCTCTTTGCGACACTTTCAGGTGTGTATGAAACGACCGCTAGGTTCAAGAAAAATATACGCCTTTGGACTCTGAAAAAGACAGTCCTTTATATGGTAGGAAGTTTTGCCTTGCTCGTATTGTTGGGCTTAGTCCTTCATTTTGAGGAACGCATCACCTATCTATTTGGTTTTGTTTTGGCTAGTTTGTTCACGGCTGTTATGATTTACTCTGCCCGTGTCCTCCATGAGAAATTGCCTGGAAAATCAGAGCCTGCTCTTATTAGTTATCTGGCAGAAATCAGCTATAGTGTCTATCTTTTTCACTGGCCGCTATATATTATCTTTAGTCAATTGACCAATAATATTATTGCAGTCATTCTGACAACGATTCTGTCAATTGTTTTTGCGACACTTTCCTACTATATAATAGAGCCATTTATTGCAGGAAGAAAGGCCAGTCTCTTTGGAATAGACCTAGACTTGACGCCGTACCGACATATTGTGCTTTATGTATTTAGTGGTCTCACCTTAATTACAGTGCTTATTTCTCTCTTTGCGCCAGCTGTAGGGAACTTCGAGAAAGATTTAGAAGCTAATGGTTTGTCGCAAGCTCAGACTAAGATGAAATTAACGCGTACCAATGCGGAAAACAGTCAGGCTACTTCATTTGGTGTGAATAAGGGAGTGACAGTTTTAGGGGACTCCGTAGCTCTTAGATCAAAAGATCAGCTGGAATCAAGTATTGATAATGTCGCTATAGATGCAGTTGTCAGTCGTAACCTATCAACAATCAATGATTTGCTTAAAGATTACGCGGATAGTAATGCTCTTGCTAAGGATGTTGTCATTGCTGGTGGTGTTAATGAGATTGACGACTATAAAGGCGTTATTAATAAAATTATCAAGAATTTACCTAAGGGTCACCATATTATCTTTGTGACACCATATAATGGTAGTAAATCTGGTAATGAGGCCCAATCTTTGATTCAGTTACGTAAGTATGAGTTAGAGATGGCTAAGAAATACGACTTTGTGACGGTTGCTGACTGGTATCAAGTGGCTAAAGAAAATATTTCTATCTGGAATGGTACAGATGGGGTTCACTTTGGATCCGATAGCGACTCAATTAATCGTGGTGCTAAACTCTATACTAATACAATTAAAGAAGCTATAGAGAAAGCTGATAAGGCACCAGTTAAGGGTGGTAAGAAATAATTAAAAGAGAAGGCAAGTCTTGTCTTCTTTTTTATGGACAAATTTTGACTGCATTTTTTGTTTTGTGCTAAAATAAGCCTATGGCAAGAATATTAGATAATGATTTACTAGGAGATGAAGAGTATGTTGAGCGTACCCTTCGTCCTCAGTACTTTAAGGAATATATTGGTCAAGATAAGGTTAAAGACCAATTAAAGATTTTTATAGAGGCAGCTAAACTTCGTGATGAAGCCCTAGATCATACTCTTTTGTTTGGTCCTCCAGGTTTGGGGAAAACAACTATGGCTTTTGTGATAGCTAATGAGATGGGCGTCAATTTAAAGCAGACGTCTGGGCCAGCAATTGAAAAGGCTGGTGATTTAGTTGCCATACTCAATGACTTGGAGCCAGGTGATATCTTATTTATTGATGAGATTCACCGGATGCCTATGGCAGTGGAAGAAGTTCTTTATAGTGCTATGGAAGATTACTACATCGATATCATGATTGGTGCGGGCGAAACAAGTCGTAGTGTCCACCTAGAGTTACCACCGTTCACATTAGTAGGTGCAACTACACGAGCAGGTATGTTGTCAAATCCATTGAGGGCTCGCTTTGGGATTAATGGTCATATGGAATATTATGAGCTACCAGATTTGAAGGAAATTATTGAACGTACTTCAGAAATCTTTGACATGACTATAACACCTGAAGCTGCTCTAGAGCTAGCACGTCGTAGCCGTGGGACGCCTCGTATTGCTAACCGCCTACTTAAGCGCGTGAGAGACTATGCACAAATCATGGGTGATGGCATCATTGATGATAAGATTGCAGACAAGGCATTGACCATGTTGGATGTGGACCATGAAGGACTAGATTATGTCGATCAAAAAATTCTCCGCACCATGATTGAAATGTATGGTGGGGGACCAGTTGGTCTAGGTACCTTGTCAGTTAATATTGCTGAAGAGCGAGAAACGGTAGAAGATATGTATGAACCCTATCTAATTCAAAAGGGATTTATTATGCGAACACGAACAGGTCGTGTTGCAACGGTTAAAGCCTATGAACACATGGGGTACGACTACACTCAAGAAAGTTGATAAAAAATCCATCTAAGGTGGATTTTTTGTTTAGTCAAAAAAGAAAATAAAGAAAAAGAAAAAAACTTTAAAAATCCCTTGCAATGAGTAGGTTCTTTTGTTATTATATTATGGTGCTGTAAATACAGCGCTTAGCTATGATACAAGAGGTTGCGACACGCCTGGTTGCACTGCCACGCAATCCGTGTTGGTTTTCTTGAGGAGCTAGCCTATTATCTTAAATAGACGAAAGAGGAGAAAAAATGGCAAACAAAAAAATTCGTATCCGTTTGAAAGCTTACGAACACCGTACGCTTGATACAGCGGCTGAAAAAATCGTAGAAACTGCAACTCGCACAGGTGCGACAGTTGCTGGGCCAGTTCCACTTCCAACTGAACGTAGTCTCTACACAATTATTCGTGCGACTCACAAATATAAAGATTCTCGCGAACAATTTGAAATGCGTACACACAAACGTCTTATCGACATCATCAACCCAACTCAAAAAACAGTTGACGCTTTGATGAAACTTGATCTTCCAAGTGGTGTGAACGTAGAAATCAAACTTTAATTAAAAGCTTGATTCATTGAGCATAAAAAACGCTCGTTAAAAACTTTTTTGAGCATAAAAAACGCTCATAAAAAACTTTTTGAAAAAACAATAAAGTAAAGGAAATATTTTCTCATGACAAAAGGAATCTTAGGGAAAAAAGTGGGAATGACTCAAATCTTCACTGAAGCAGGTGAATTTATCCCTGTTACTGTCATCGAAGCTACTCCAAACGTTGTGCTTCAAGTTAAAACTGTTGAAACAGACGGTTACGAAGCAGTTCAAGTTGGTTTTGACGACAAACGCGAAGTATTGAGCAACAAACCTGCCAAAGGCCACGTAGCGAAAGCTAACACAGCTCCTAAGCGCTTCATTCGTGAATTCAAAAACATTGAAGGCTTGGAAGTTGGATCAGAAATCACTGTTGACACATTCGAAGCTGGAGATGTTGTTGACGTAACTGGTACTTCAAAAGGTAAAGGTTTCCAAGGTGTTATCAAACGCCACGGTCAATCACGCGGACCTATGGCTCACGGTTCTCGTTACCACCGTCGTCCAGGTTCAATGGGACCTGTTGCGCCTAACCGTGTTTTCAAAAATAAACACTTGGCAGGACGTATGGGTGGCAACCGTGTGACAATTCAAAACCTTGAAGTTGTACAAGTTATCCCAGAGAAAAACGTTATCCTTATCAAAGGTAACGTACCAGGTGCTAAGAAATCTCTTATCACTATCAAATCAGCAGTTAAAGCTGCTAAATAATAAGAAAGGAGAAATCAGTTAAAAATGGCAAACGTAAAACTATTTGACCAAACTGGTAAAGAAGTTAGCACAGTTGAGCTTAACGACGCTATCTTCGGTATCGAACCAAACGAATCAGTAGTATTTGATGTCGTAATCAGCCAACGTGCTAGCCTTCGCCAAGGTACTCACGCGGTTAAAAACCGTTCAGCAGTATCAGGTGGTGGACGTAAACCATGGCGTCAAAAAGGAACTGGACGTGCTCGTCAAGGTTCTATCCGCTCACCACAATGGCGTGGTGGTGGTGTTGTCTTCGGACCAACTCCACGTTCTTACGGATACAAACTTCCACAAAAAGTTCGTCGCCTTGCATTGAAATCTGTTTACTCAGCTAAAGTTGCAGAAGATAAATTTGTAGCAGTTGAAGCTCTTTCATTTGCAGCTCCAAAAACTGCTGAATTCGCAAACGTTCTTTCAGCTCTTAGCATCGATTCTAAAGTACTTGTTATCGTTGAAGAAGGAAACAAATTCGCTGAACTTTCAGCACGTAACCTTGCAAACGTAACTGTTGCAACTCCTGCAACTGCAAGTGTACTTGACATCGTAAACGCAGATAAACTTCTTGTTACTAAAGAAGCTATCTCATCAATCGAGGAGGTTCTTGCATAATGAATTTGTATGACGTAATCAAAAAACCTGTTATCACTGAGAAATCTATGATTGCTCTTGAAGCAGGAAAATACACTTTCGAAGTTGATACACGTGCACACAAACTCTTGATCAAACAAGCAGTTGAAGCTGCATTTGAAGGTGTTAAAGTTGCTAGCGTGAACACTGTAACTGTTAAACCAAAACAAAAACGTGTTGGACGTTACACTGGTTTCACTTCAAAAACTAAAAAAGCTATCATCACTCTTACAGCTGATTCTAAAGCAATCGAGTTGTTTGCAGCTGAAGCTGAATAATCAAAGGAGAAATTAACGTGGGTATTAAAGTTTATAAACCAACGACAAATGGCCGTCGTAACATGACTTCTTTGGATTTCGCAGAAATCACTACAAGCACTCCTGAAAAATCATTGCTTGTTTCTCTTAAGAACAAAGCTGGTCGTAACAACAACGGTCGTATCACTGTACGTCACCAAGGTGGCGGGCACAAACGTCACTACCGTTTGATTGACTTCAAACGTAACAAAGATGGCGTTGAAGCAGTTGTTAAAACAATTGAGTATGATCCAAACCGTACTGCAAACATCGCTCTTGTACACTACACTGACGGGGTTAAAGCTTACATCATCGCACCTAAAGGTCTTGAAGTAGGTCAACGTATCGTTTCAGGTCCAGATGCGGATATCAAGATTGGTAACGCTCTTCCACTTGCAAACATCCCAGTTGGTACAGTTATCCACAACATTGAGCTTCAACCAGGTAAAGGTGCTGAACTTATCCGTGCCGCTGGTGCTTCTGCTCAAGTTTTGGGTCAAGAAGGTAAATACGTACTTGTTCGTCTTCAATCAGGCGAAGTTCGTATGGTTCTTGGTACATGTCGTGCAACTATCGGTACTGTAGGTAACGAACAACAATCACTTATCAACCTTGGTAAAGCCGGCCGTAATCGCTGGAAAGGTATTCGCCCAACAGTTCGTGGTTCTGTAATGAACCCTAACGATCACCCACACGGTGGTGGTGAAGGTAAAGCACCAGTTGGACGTAAAGCGCCATCTACTCCATGGGGTAAACCTGCGCTTGGTCTTAAAACTCGTAACAAGAAAGCTAAATCTGACAAACTTATCGTTCGTCGTCGTAACGAAAAATAATTTAGTCGCTTAGCACATAACATCCGCCAACTCGGTAGCACTTCTTAGTGCAAGCCGCTGTGGTACATTCAATTTAAAGGAGAAAACTACAAAATGGGACGTAGTCTTAAAAAAGGACCTTTCGTCGATGAGCATTTGATGAAAAAAGTTGAAGCTCAAGCAAATGACGAAAAGAAAAAAGTAATTAAAACTTGGTCACGTCGTTCAACGATTTTCCCAAGTTTCATCGGATACACTATCGCAGTTTATGATGGACGTAAACACGTTCCTGTTTACATCCAAGAAGACATGGTAGGTCACAAACTTGGTGAATTTGCACCAACTCGTACTTACAAAGGTCACGCAGCTGACGATAAGAAAACACGTCGTTAATAGGAGGAGGACACAATGGCAGAAATTACTTCAGCTAAAGCAATGGCTCGTACAGTGCGTGTTTCACCTCGTAAAACACGTCTTGTTCTTGATCTTATCCGTGGTAAGAACGTTGCTGATGCAATCGCAATCTTGAAATTCACTCCAAACAAAGCAGCACGCATTGTTGAGAAAACTCTTAACTCTGCTATCGCTAACGCAGAAAACAACTTTGGTTTGGAAAAAGCTAACTTGGTAGTATCTGAAACATTCGCAAACGAAGGACCAACAATGAAACGTTTCCGTCCACGTGCGAAAGGTTCAGCTTCACCAATCAACAAACGTACAACTCACGTAACAGTAGTTGTGTCAGAAAAATAAGGAGGTAAACTCGTGGGTCAAAAAGTACATCCAATTGGTATGCGTGTCGGGATCATCCGTGACTGGGATGCGAAATGGTATGCTGAAAAAGAATACGCAGATTACCTTCACGAAGATTTGGCAATCCGCAAATTCATTCAAAAAGAACTTGCAGACGCTTCAGTTTCAACTATTGAAATCGAACGTGCTGTAAACAAAGTTATTGTTTCACTTCACACTGCTAAACCAGGTATGGTTATCGGTAAAGGTGGATCAAACGTTGACGCACTTCGCGCTCAACTTAACAAATTGACTGGAAAACAAGTACACATCAACATCGTTGAAATCAAGAAACCTGATTTGGACGCTCACCTTGTTGGTGAAACAATTGCTCGCCAACTTGAGCAACGTGTTGCTTTCCGTCGTGCACAAAAACAAGCTATCCAACGTGCAATGCGTGCTGGAGCTAAAGGAATCAAAACTCAAGTATCAGGTCGTTTGAACGGTGCAGATATCGCCCGTGCAGAAGGATACTCTGAAGGTACAGTTCCGCTTCACACACTTCGCGCTGATATCGATTACGCTTGGGAAGAAGCTGACACAACTTACGGTAAACTTGGTGTTAAAGTTTGGATCTACCGTGGAGAAGTTCTTCCAGCTCGTAAAAACACTAAAGGAGGCAAATAACAAATGTTAGTACCTAAACGTGTTAAACACCGTCGTGAATTCCGTGGAAAAATGCGCGGTGAGGCTAAAGGTGGTAAAGAAGTATCATTCGGTGAATACGGTCTTCAAGCTACAACTAGCCACTGGATCACAAACCGTCAAATCGAAGCTGCTCGTATTGCCATGACTCGTTACATGAAACGTGGTGGTAAGGTTTGGATCAAGATCTTCCCACACAAATCATACACTGCTAAAGCTATCGGTGTACGTATGGGTTCTGGTAAAGGGGCACCTGAAGGTTGGGTAGCACCAGTTAAACGTGGTAAAGTAATGTTCGAAATCGCAGGTGTTTCTGAAGAAGTTGCACGTGAAGCACTTCGTCTTGCTAGCCACAAATTGCCAGTTAAATGTAAATTCGTGAAACGTGAAGCAGAATAAGGAGAAGACATGAAACTTGAAGAAATCAAAAAGTTTGTTGCTGAGCTTCGTGGCTTGTCTCAAGAAGAGCTTGCTAAAAAAGAAAACGAACTTAAGAAAGAACTTTTCGACCTTCGTTTCCAAGCTGCAGCAGGTCAACTTGATCAAACTGCCCGTTTGAACGAAGTGAAAAAACAAATTGCACGTGTTAAAACTGTGCAATCTGAAATCAAATAATAGATTGGGAAAGGAGCAATTCTAATAATGGAACGTAATCAACGTAAAACCCTTGTTGGACGCGTAGTATCTGACAAGATGGATAAAACAATCACAGTTGTAGTTGAAACTAAACGTAACCACCCAGTCTATGGTAAACGTATCAACTATTCTAAAAAATACAAAGCACATGATGAAAACAACGTTGCTAAAGAAGGCGATATCGTTCGTATCATGGAAACTCGCCCACTTTCAGCTACAAAACGCTTCCGTCTTGTAGAAGTTGTGGAAGAAGCTGTTATTATCTAATAAAACTAAAAGGAGACAATTGAAATGATTCAACAAGAAAGTCGCTTAAAAGTTGCTGATAATAGCGGTGCTCGTGAAATCTTGACTATCAAAGTTCTTGGTGGTTCAGGACGTAAATTCGCTAACATCGGCGACGTTATCGTTGCAACTGTTAAACAAGCTACACCAGGTGGAGCTGTTAAAAAAGGTGATGTTGTTAAAGCTGTTATCGTTCGTACAAAAACTGGTGCTCGCCGTCCAGACGGTTCATACATCAAGTTTGATGACAACGCTGCAGTAATCATCCGCGATGACAAAACTCCTCGTGGAACTCGTATCTTTGGCCCTGTTGCACGTGAATTGCGTGAAGGTGGATACATGCGTATCGTATCTTTGGCGCCAGAAGTACTTTAATCTGAATTAACACAAACTTAGTCCCCTGATATAGTCAGGGTGCCCATTAGGGCGTAAGAAATAATAGGAGAAATACTCAAATGTTTGTAAAAAAAGGCGATAAAGTTCGCGTTATTGCTGGTAAAGACAAAGGAACTGAAGCAGTAGTTCTTAAAGCTCTTCCAAAAGTAAACAAAGTTGTTGTTGAAGGTGTTGCAATCATCAAAAAACACCAAAAACCATCAGCTGAAAACCCTCAAGGTGCTATCGTGGAAAAAGAAGCACCAATCCACGCTTCAAACGTTCAAGTTCTTGACAAGAACGGTGTAGCTGGACGTGTAGGTTACAAAGTTGTTGACGGCAAAAAAGTTCGTTACAACAAAAAATCAGGCGAAGTGCTTGACTAATCACGAAGGAAAGGAGAAAGTATTAAATGGCTAACCGTCTTAAAGAAAAATACACTAACGAAGTAATTCCAGCTTTGACTGAAAAATTTAACTATTCTTCAGTTATGGCTGTGCCAAAAGTTGATAAAATCGTTATCAACATGGGTGTTGGTGAAGCTGTAAACAACGCTAAAACTCTTGAAAAAGCTGCTGCTGAGTTGGCACTTATTTCAGGTCAAAAACCATTGATTACTAAAGCTAAGAAATCAATCGCTGGCTTCCGTCTTCGTGAAGGTGTAGCGATCGGTGCTAAAGTTACCCTTCGTGGTGAACGCATGTACGAATTCTTGGATAAATTGGTATCAGTATCACTTCCACGTGTTCGTGACTTCCATGGTGTTCCAACTAAATCATTTGATGGACGTGGTAACTACACACTTGGTGTTAAAGAACAACTTATCTTCCCAGAAATCAACTTCGACGATGTTGATAAAGTACGTGGTATGGATATCGTTATCGTAACTACTGCTAACACTGACGAAGAAGGTCGTGAATTGCTTAAAGGCCTTGGAATGCCTTTTGCAAAATAATCTAGGAGGTAAATAAATTGGCTAAAAAATCAATGATTGCTAAGAACAAACGCCCTGCGAAGTTCTCTACGCAAGCTTACACTCGTTGCGAACGTTGTGGACGTCCACACTCAGTTTATCGCAAATTTAAACTTTGCCGTGTTTGCTTCCGTGAATTGGCTTACAAAGGTCAAATTCCAGGTGTTACCAAAGCTTCTTGGTAAAAATATGATGTATTCAAGTTGGTTTATCTAATTTGAATGTATTAAACACAATCTGAGCCTAGCTCAATCATTAACTAGCAAGTGAATTATTCAAACTACTAGTAAGAGGAGAAAATATAAAATGGTTATGACTGACCCAATTGCAGATTTCTTGACACGTATTCGTAACGCTAACCAAGCTAAACACGAAGTACTTGAAGTACCTGCATCAAACATTAAAAAAGGTATCGCTGACATCCTTAAACGTGAAGGTTTCGTAAAAAACGTTGAAGTTATCGAAGATGACAAACAAGGTATCATCCGCGTATTCTTGAAATACGGACAAAACGGTGAACGTGTTATCACTAACTTGAAACGTATCTCAAAACCAGGTCTTCGTGTTTACTCTAAACGTGAAGATGTTCCTAAAGTTCTTAACGGACTTGGAATCGCGATCATCTCTACTTCAGAAGGTCTTTTGACTGACAAAGAAGCTCGTCAAAAGAACGTTGGTGGAGAAGTTATCGCTTACGTTTGGTAAGAAGCTGATACTAAGCACTTATCTCAAATGATTTGTGCGAGTTTCGTTGATTATATTCGATGAGACTCATCCCCGTGAAAACTAGTCACTTTGTGGCTTGATAATCTAACAGGAGAATTAAATACTATGTCACGTATTGGTAATAAAGTTATTACTTTGCCTGCTGGTGTTGAAGTAACAAACAACGATAACGTTGTTACTGTTAAAGGACCTAAAGGCGAACTCACTCGTGAGTTTAACAAAAACATTGAAATCAAAGTTGAAGGCAATGAAGTTACACTTCACCGTCCAAACGACTCAAAAGAAAACAAAACAATCCACGGTACTTCACGTGCAAACTTGAACAACATGGTTGTTGGTGTTTCTGAAGGTTTCAAAAAAGAACTTGAAATGCGCGGTGTCGGATACCGTGCGCAACTCCAAGGAACAAAACTTGTTCTTTCAGTTGGTAAATCTCACCAAGACGAAGTTGAAGCTCCAGAAGGTATTACTTTTGAAGTACCATCTGCAACTTCAATCGTTGTAAGTGGTATTAACAAAGAAGTTGTTGGTCAAACAGCTGCTTACATCCGTAGCCTTCGTTCACCAGAACCTTACAAAGGTAAAGGTATCCGTTACGTTGGTGAATACGTACGTCGTAAAGAAGGTAAAACTGGTAAATAATAGGATTTTATCCTTTTGGCAATTCTTTTTGGATTGTCTCTTTACCAAAAGCTCTCATGAGCAAGCATTATAATTAAGAGGTGAAAATTGTGATTTCGAAACCAGATAAAAACAAACTCCGCCAAAAACGCCACCGTCGCGTTCGCGGAAAACTCTCTGGAACTGCTGATCGCCCACGTTTGAACGTATTCCGTTCTAATACAGGCATCTACGCTCAAGTTATTGATGACGTAGCGGGTGTAACGCTCGCAAGTGCATCAACTCTTGATAAAGAAGTTTCTAAAGGAACTAAAACAGAACAAGCCGTTGTTGTCGGTAAACTTGTTGCTGAACGCGCAGTAGCTAAAGGTATTTCTGAAGTGGTGTTTGACCGCGGTGGATATCTCTATCACGGACGTGTTAAAGCTTTGGCTGACTCAGCTCGTGAAAACGGATTGAAATTCTAATAGGGAGGACACTTAATAATGGCATTTAAAGATAATGCAGTAGAACTTGAAGAACGCGTAGTTGCTATCAACCGTGTTACTAAAGTTGTAAAAGGTGGACGCAACATGCGTTTTGCTGCTCTTGTTGTTGTTGGTGACCGTAATGGTCGCGTAGGATTTGGTACTGGTAAATCTCAAGAGGTTCCAGAAGCTATCCGTAAAGCAGTTGAAGCAGCTAAGAAAAACCTTATCGAAGTTCCTATGGTTGGTACAACTATTCCTCACGAAGTTCGTTCAGAATTTGGTGGAGCGAAAGTATTGTTGAAACCAGCTGTTGAAGGGGCTGGGGTTGCCGCTGGTGGTGCAGTTCGTGCCGTCATCGAATTGGCTGGTGTTGCTGATGTAACATCTAAATCACTTGGTTCAAACACTCCAATCAACATCGTTCGTGCGACTGTTGAAGGATTGAAACAACTTAAACGTGCTGAAGAAGTTGCGGCTCTTCGTGGCATCTCAGTATCTGACTTGGCATAAGAAAGGAGATAACAATGGCTCAAATTAAAATTACTTTGACTAAGTCTCCAATCGGACGCAAACCAGAACAACGTAAAACAGTTGTTGCTCTTGGACTTGGTAAATTGAATAGCTCAGTTGTTAAAGAAGACAACGCTGCTATCCGTGGTATGGTCAACGCAGTATCTCACTTGGTAACTGTAGAAGACGTTAAATAAAAATTGATTTAAGTCGTGAGGGTTTCCTTGCGACTTAAACTGAATTTCATGTATAGGCGAGTTTCTAATTAAGCTACCTTACTTGGTTAGAGGCGCTAGCATTTTACAAAAAGAGGAGAAAATAATAATGAAACTTCATGAATTGAAACCTGCTGAAGGTTCTCGTAAAGTCCGTAACCGTGTAGGTCGTGGTACTTCATCTGGTAACGGTAAAACTTCAGGCCGTGGTCAAAAAGGTCAAAAAGCTCGTAGCGGTGGTGGCGTACGTCCAGGATTTGAAGGTGGACAAACTCCATTGTTCCGTCGTCTTCCAAAACGTGGATTCACTAACATCAACGCTAAAGAATACGTACTTGTAAACCTTGATCAATTGAACGTCTTTGAAGATGGTACAGAAGTAACTCCAGCAGTTCTTAAAGAAGCTGGAATCGTTCGTGCTGAAAAATCAGGCGTTAAAGTTCTTGGTAACGGCGAATTGACTAAGAAATTGACTGTTAAAGCAGCTAAATTCTCAAAATCTGCTGAAGCAGCTATCACTGCTAAAGGTGGTTCAATCGAAGTCATCTAATGAGGGGTAACTCATTATGTTCTTTAAACTATTAAAAGACGCATTGAAAGTCAAAAACGTTCGTAATAAGATTTTATTTACAATCTTCATTATTTTCGTTTTTCGTGTAGGGACTCATGTAACAGTTCCTGGTATCAATGCGGAAAGTTTGAAACAATTAAGTGATTTACCTTTCTTGAACATGCTTAACTTGGTGTCTGGTAATGCCATGAATAACTTCTCTATCTTCTCGATGGGGGTTAGTCCTTACATTACAGCATCAATCATTGTCCAACTTTTGCAGATGGATATTTATCCAAAATTTGTAGAGTGGGGCAAACAAGGGGAAGTTGGTCGTCGTAAATTGAACCAAGCGACTCGCTACATCACTCTTGTTTTAGCCTTTGTTCAATCGATTGGTATTACAGCAAGTTTTAATACTCTCTCATCAATTTCATTGGTTAAAACACCAAATGTTTCAACCTACCTATTGATTGGGACAATTCTAACTGCTGGTAGCATAATTGTGACATGGCTTGGTGAACAAATCACAGATAAAGGTTTTGGTAATGGTGTGTCAATGATTATCTTTTCAGGGATCATTGCTTCTATTCCAAAAATGTTCTCAACAATTTACGAGGATTTCTTTGTCAACGTTCGTTCAGGAGAATTGACTCGTTCATATATCATAGTTGCTTTGCTAATTGTGGTAGGTTTGGCGATTGTCTTCTTTACGACATTTGTTCAACAGGCAGAATATCAAATTCCAATTCAATATACTAAATTGGTTCAAGGGGCTCCAACGAGTTCTTACCTTCCATTGAAAGTTAATCCAGCTGGTGTTATTCCCGTTATCTTTGCTAGCTCGATTACAACAATTCCTAGTACTATTCTTCCATTCTTCTCGAAGGTTACATGGTTATCACACTTACAAGGACTACTCTCGTATAATACACCTAGTGGAATGATTACTTACGCGATATTGATTATCTTGTTCTCATTCTTCTACACATTTGTCCAAGTAAATCCTGAAAAAACTGCAGAAAATCTTCAAAAGAATGGGTCTTACATTCCTAGTGTTCGTCCAGGTCGTGAGACTGAAAAGTATATGTCTTCATTGCTTAAGAGATTGGCAACAATCGGGGCTGTATTTCTCGCGTTTATTTCATTGGCTCCAATTGCGGCTCAACAGTTTATGCACCTTACAAGCTCAATCGCGCTTGGTGGTACATCTCTCTTGATCTTGATTTCAACTGGTATCGAAGGTATGAAACAACTCGAAGGTTACCTATTGAAACGTCAGTACGTTGGATTTATGAATCTTGAAGACTAAGTCTTCTCATGAACAATTGAGAGGGAAAGAAAGGTTACTTTCTGTCCCTTCTCTTTTGTTTTTTGATAACTCTACCAATGTTTTTAAACTTTGATAGAGTTATTTGAAAACAAAAATAAGGAGTTCGTAAGATGAATCTTTTAATTATGGGTCTACCAGGTGCTGGTAAAGGGACTCAAGCTGCAAAAATTGTTGAAGAATTTGGTGTAGCTCACATCTCAACTGGTGATATGTTCCGTGCTGCTATGGCTAACCAAACAGAAATGGGAACTTTGGCAAAATCATTCATCGATAAAGGTGAATTGGTACCAGATGAAGTGACAAACGGAATCGTTAAAGAGCGTTTGGCTGAATCTGATATTGCTGAAAAAGGTTTCTTGCTTGATGGTTATCCACGTACTATTGAGCAAGCTCATGCATTGGATGAAACATTGAAAGCACTTGGTATTAAACTTGACGGTGTAATCAATATTGAAGTTAATCCAGAGAGTTTGGTTGAACGTCTTTCAGGTCGTTTCATTTGTCGCTCATGTGGTTCCACTTACCATAAAGTATTCAACCCAACTAAGGTTGAAGGAACATGTGATGTTTGTGGCGAACATGAATTCTTCCAACGTGAAGATGACAAACCTGAAACTGTTAAACGTCGTCTTGATGTAAACATTGCTCAGGGTGAGCCAATTATTGCACATTATCGTGAGCTTGGTCTTGTATCAGATATTCAAGGTAACCAAGATATCGATGATGTATTCGCTGATGTTAAAAAAGCGATTGCAGCAATTAAATAATTATATAATCTTACTTGCGTATCAGACTTAAGCATGTTATAATACTTTAGTCTGACTTATAATTGTTACCTCTGTGCTCAGAGGAAATCAAATCGAAATTTTAGGGGGTACTTTTGCGTGGCAAAAGAAGACGTGATTGAAATTGAAGGTAAAGTTGTAGAAACTATGCCTAATGCTATGTTTACTGTTGAATTGGAAAATGGACACCAAATTTTGGCGACAGTTTCTGGTAAAATCCGTAAAAACTACATTCGTATTTTGGTCGGTGACCGTGTGACTGTTGAAATGAGTCCTTATGATTTGACACGTGGACGCATCACATACCGCTTTAAATAATCGAAATAATTGGAGGGATTAAAACATGAAGGTAAGACCATCGGTTAAACCAATTTGCGAATACTGTAAAGTTATTCGTCGTAACGGTCGTGTTATGGTAATTTGTCCAACAAATCCAAAACACAAACAACGTCAAGGATAATATAGAAAGGAGAAATCATGGCTCGTATTGCTGGAGTTGACATTCCAAACGATAAACGTGTAGTAATTTCACTTACTTACGTATACGGTATCGGACTTGCAACATCTAAGAAAATCTTGGCTGCTGCAGGCGTTTCTGAAGACATCCGCGTTAAAGATTTGACAAACGATCAAGAAGACGCTATCCGTCGCGAAGTGGATGCAATCAAAGTTGAAGGTGACCTTCGTCGTGAAGTTAACCTTAACATCAAACGTTTGATGGAAATCGGTTCATACCGTGGTATCCGTCACCGTCGTGGACTTCCTGTCCGTGGACAAAACACTAAAAACAATGCCCGCACTCGTAAAGGTAAAGCTGTTGCGATTGCAGGTAAGAAAAAATAATTAAAATAAAATAGGAGGTAAAAACATTGGCTAAACCAACACGTAAACGTCGTGTGAAAAAGAATATCGAATCTGGTATTGCTCACATTCACGCTACTTTCAATAACACTATTGTTATGATTACAGATGTGCATGGTAACGCTGTAGCATGGTCATCAGCTGGTGCTCTTGGTTTCAAAGGTTCTCGTAAATCTACACCATTTGCTGCACAAATGGCTTCAGAAGCTGCTGCTAAATCTGCACAAGAACATGGTCTTAAAACAGTTGAAGTAACTGTTAAAGGTCCTGGTTCAGGTCGTGAGTCTGCTATCCGTGCTCTTGCTGCTGCAGGTCTTGAAGTAACAGCAATCCGTGATGTAACACCTGTACCACATAATGGTTGTCGTCCTCCAAAACGTCGTCGTGTGTAATCTTTAATAACAATAGTACACAAGGTTCGTTTCGAGGGAGTATAATAAATGATTGAGTTTGAAAAACCAATAATAACAAAAATTGATGAAAATAAAGATTACGGCAAATTTGTCATCGAACCACTAGAACGTGGTTATGGTACAACTTTGGGTAACTCTCTTCGTCGTGTACTTTTGTCATCACTTCCAGGTGCTGCCGTAACATCAATTAAGATTGATGGAGTACTCCACGAATTTGATACCGTACCAGGCGTCCGTGAAGACGTGATGCAAATCATCCTTAATATTAAAGGACTTGCTGTAAAATCTTACGTCGAAGACGAAAAAACAATTGAACTTGATGTTCAAGGTCCAGCTGAAGTTACTGCTGGAGATATCTTGACTGATAGCGACATTGAAATTGTTAACCCTGATCATTATCTTTTCACTATCGCTGACGGCGCTTCTTTGAAAGCGACTATGACAGTAGCTACAAACCGTGGTTATGTTCCAGCAGATGAAAACAAGAAGGATGATGCACCAGTGGGAACATTGGCTGTAGATTCAATCTACACACCAGTGAAAAAAGTCAATTATCAAGTTGAACCTGCCCGTGTAGGTAGCAATGATGGTTTTGATAAATTGACAATCGAAATCATGACAAACGGAACAATCATCCCTGAAGATGCCCTCGGTCTCTCGGCTCGCGTTTTGATTGAACACTTGAACTTGTTTACTGACCTTACTGATGTTGCTAAAGCTACTGATGTAATGAAAGAAACTGAAAAAGTGAACGATGAAAAGGTGCTTGACCGTACCATCGAAGAACTTGATTTGTCTGTACGCTCATATAACTGTTTGAAACGTGCCGGTATTAATACCGTTCATGATTTGACAGAAAAAACTGAGCCTGAAATGATGAAAGTCCGTAACCTAGGTCGTAAATCTCTTGAAGAAGTCAAAGTTAAGTTGGCTGATCTTGGACTTGGACTCAAAAACGATAAATAATAATATAGGAGGATAACATGGCTTACCGTAAACTTGGACGCACAAGCTCACAACGTAAAGCGGTTCTTCGTGATTTGACTACAGATCTTATCATTAACGAAGCAATCGTTACAACTGAAGCACGTGCTAAAGAAATCCGTAAAACAGTTGAAAAAATGATCACTCTTGGTAAACGTGGTGATTTGCACGCACGTCGTCAAGCAGCTGCATTTGTACGTAACGAAATTGCATCTGAAAGCTATGATGAAGCAACTGATAAATATACATCAACAACTGCTCTTCAAAAACTTTTCTCAGAAATCGCACCTCGTTATGCTGAACGTAACGGTGGATACACTCGTATCCTTAAAACAGAACCACGTCGTGGCGATGCTGCCCCAATGGCAATCATCGAACTTGTTTAATTTTTATCAATTTTGTTGAGTGTTATGATGATGGAATAGCTTAGCTTTTCTTAGTCTAGCTCTGGTCTACCGCTGGGCATACGCCTAGCGGGAACACTCATCATAAAAATGGGAATAAATAAGCATGTAACGCTTGTTTACGAAAGGTAATACTGTTATTTTTCGTAAGCAGGCGTTTTTTTGGGCTATAAATCGTCTGAATATTTTGATATAATGGAATAAGCTTATTTCAAAAAGGGGGGACATTATTTTGACAACAGCCAAGGAACTGCTTAAGCAAAGGTATTATGAGCCAATTAAGGAGCAACCCGAATTATTTGTGGGGATTGAGTTGGAATATCCAGTTGTTAATTTGAGTGGTAATGCTACAGATGTCTCTCTTACAAAACAGTTACTAGTCTATCTCTTGGATAATTTTGATTTTCAAGCTGATAAGTATGATTCTGATAACAATCCTATTCAGCTTATTGATAAAGCTTCTGGAGATATGATTCTTTTTGAAGTCTCCTACAATACGATTGAGTTTGCTTTTGCAAAGGCTGAAAGAATCTCTGAGGTTGAGGAACGTTTGGATACTTACTTCGGTATAATCCAACCTTATCTTCAGAATCATAATCATGAGTTGCAAGGTTGGGGAGTGAATCCAAACTGGGCAAAAAATGACAACAGACCTGTTAAATCTCCTCGTTATGAGATGCTTATGGATTTTCTCGAGCTATCTAAAGCAAAGAACGATTCTTTCTTTCATGATTATCCAGAATATGGTTCTTTCATCTGTGGGAGTCAGGTACAGTTAGATGTTTCAAAAACGTCCTATTTAAGGGTTTTAAATGCTTTTAATCAAATAGAGGGACCCAAGGAAGTATTATTGGCAAACTCTGAATTTTGGGGTTCTGATTGGGATTTAGCGATTTCCCGTGATGTTTTCTGGGAGAATTCCATGCATGGTGTGTTTGAGGAAAATGCTGGTGTATTTCCTAAGGTGTTTAAGAGCGAAGATGACTATTTTTCTTACTTGTCTGAGACAGCCATTTTTACTGCTAAGCGTGGTGACGAAACCTACTATTTTGAACCAATACGTGCTAAAGACTACCTAAGTACGCCATCTGTCAAAGCACACTCTATTCATGGCGAAGTAGTCACTATTGAGCCAAGTGAGGAAGATTTTAAGACTCACCGTTCTTATCAATTCCAAGATTTAACGACACGAGGGACGATTGAGTTTCGCAGTGTTTGTACCCAACCTTTCTCATCAACTTTTGCGCCGGCAGCCTTTCACCTTGGTCTTTTAGTCAATTTGGAAAATCTAGAAAATATTTTGAATGACGCATCTTTTTTTGAAGCATTTGACTATGATTTTCCTAAAATTCGTCGTTTATTTTCGAAAAAGGATATTTCTGCTACGGACCTCAAAATGATTTTACCTTTGACAGAATCGTTATTGGCTTGTGCTGAGGATGGCTTAAAATCGCGTGGTTTTGGAGAAGAAGTCTACTTAGCTCCCCTTAGAGAGAAATTAGATAAACTGAATAAGAGTTTAGCTTAACCTTTGATAAAAGATATAATAGATAACTTTTGCTAAAAAATTTAAAAAAAAGCAAAAAAGTATTGACGTCAGCAAACAATAAATGGTATTATATAGTAGTTGTTTCGAAAGAGACAAGAGAAAGTTATAAAAAACTTTCAAAAAAGTATTGACACGAGTTGTCAATCTTGATATAATAACTAATGTTGTTAGCGGAAATGGCGGAATTGGCAGACGCGCAGGACTAAGGATCCTGTGACCGCTTTAGGTCGTGAGGGTTCAAGTCCCTCTTTCCGCAGAGTAACCAGTCAGATGACTGGTTTTTTTGTATTAAAAAATCAAAACGCTTACAAATTGTAGAAAAGCTAGTTTTTTGAGTCTAATTGTGATACAATAAACTTGTAAACGGGTTCAAACCCAAAAAAATATAGGAGGCCTTTATAATGGCAATCGTTTCAGCAGAAAAATTTGTCCAAGCAGCTCGTGATAATGGTTACGCAGTTGGTGGATTTAACACAAACAACCTTGAGTGGACTCAAGCTATCTTGCGTGCAGCAGAAGCTAAACAAGCTCCAGTACTTATCCAAACTTCTATGGGTGCAGCTAAGTACATGGGTGGTTACAAATTGTGTAAAGTTCTTATCGAAGAATTGGTTGAATCAATGGGTATCACTGTACCAGTTGCTATTCACCTTGACCACGGTCACTACAATGATGCTTTGGAATGTATCCGTGTAGGTTACACTTCAGTTATGTTTGACGGTTCACACCTTCCAGTTGAAGAAAACCTTGAAAAAGCAGCTAAAGTTGTTGAATTTGCACACGCTAACGGTGTATCAGTTGAAGCTGAAGTTGGTACAATCGGTGGTGAAGAAGATGGTATCATCGGTGATGGTGAATTGGCACCAATCGAAGATGCTAAAGCTATGGTTGCAACTGGTATCGACTTCCTTGCAGCAGGTATCGGTAACATCCACGGTCCTTATCCAGAAAACTGGAGCGGACTTCACCTTGACCACTTGCAAAAATTGACAGAAGCTGTTCCTAACTTCCCAATCGTATTGCACGGTGGATCAGGTATTCCTGATGATCAAATCCAAGCAGCTATCAAACTTGGTGTTGCTAAAGTTAACGTTAACACTGAATGTCAAATCGCATTTGCTAACGCAACACGTAAATTTGTTGCTGAATACGAAGCAAATGAAGCAGAATACGACAAGAAGAAACTCTTCGACCCACGTAAATTCTTGAAACCAGGTTTCGAAGCTATTACAGAAGCTGTTGAAGAACGTATCGACGTATTCGGTTCAGCAAACAAAGCTTAATTAGCTTATTAAAACAAGGTCCTTTTCGGATCTTGTTTTTTTGTACTAAAATAATTAGTTAGTATCTGCCAATCAATCTGTGATTGAGAGTGAACAAATTTTAAAGAGTGGATATGGCTTTGGTTGATAGATTCTATTTCCTAACTTTTTAAGATATGCTATAATATGAATATGTTTGATAATTATATTGTACCTGTATTTTTTGGTGGTGGAGCTCTTGCTCTACTAGGTTTAGTGTTATTTGGTTGGGCTTTGCCTTCATTTTTGAAGGGTAAGTGGTCTTATTTGATTTCTTTGCTAGGTTTAGGTTTGGTTGCTTTTGCCTATTTTGATTCGGCGATTGTTATCACTTATAAAATCTGGCTTGGATTGCTAGGTGTTATCATGGTTGGTTGGGGACTTCCTTTCAACAATCGCAAGGGACGCCGTGCGATGACTATGTTTTGGGCCATCATGGCAATCGTTGTAGGTATTGCTGCTATTGCATTTACTATTGCTTATGGTGTTATTAACCGCCACTAACATGAAACTGTAAAACATGCTATAATAATGGCATGTTTTATTTTATGACCCTATCATTTATTATCATGCCTGCCTTGGGCTGCTTCTTAATAGGCTTGGCTTTTGCTAAACCAGATCGTTGGGACTTTTCTTGGATCTTATCCTTAATAGGTTTGGCGGCCTTTATTTCTTCTTTTTGGCATATAGCACGTGTAGATTTATGGTTTATGCTAAGTTATAGTGTTGGTCCTTTTTTGATGGGATTTGGTTTCTCCTGGGACCTAAGTAAGAAACGTCGTAGGCAGTTATTATTATTAGGGGCATTTTTCCTTGTCTTTTTTGTGATTCTGTACTATCTTATTGTGCGAATCCTGAATACAGCTGTTGTCTAAAGGAGGGCTGTTGTGATGTTGCTAGATTTAGAAGAGAAGACACGTGTGCTTGTAGAAGATATTGTTGAACGTTCAGCTATTGGGAGAGGAGCTATCTTTGTCTTGGGATTGTCTTCCAGTGAGGTTGCTGGTGGGACTATCGGCAAAGCCTCTAGCCGTGAAATTGGTCAACGAATTGTGAAAACTATTCTTGAGGTTTTGGAACCTAAAGGGATTTATTTGGCTGTTCAGGGCTGTGAACATTTGAATCGTGCTTTGGTTGTTGAGCGTGAACTTGCTATAGCTAAAGATTTGGAAATTGTGAATGTTCTTCCAACCTTACACGCTGGGGGAAGTGGTCAGCTGGCTGCTTTCGACTATATGAAGGATCCTGTTGAGGTGGAGGAAATTGTCGCTCAGGCTGGTATTGATATTGGGGATACCTCTATTGGTATGCATGTGAAGAGGGTCCAAGTTCCTCTTCGCCCTATTATTCCAGAATTAGGTGGTGCCCATGTGACTGCTTTGGCTAGTCGTCCTAAGTTAATTGGTGGTGCTCGTGCGGAGTATCTAGCAGATCCTATCCGTAAAAACTAAAAAGTATCAGACACTCTTGTCCGATACTTTTTCTATTAGCTGGGCTTTTCGTTTTAATGATGGCGCTTGGCATAATCAACAAATTTGAATTTTTCAAGTTTGTGGCGACTTTCCGTAAATTGGAACTGTTTTCCATTGTTTAAATAAACTTTTGAACGGACACAGACGACGTGCTGGTCCTTACCTAGGTCGATAAGAATCTTATCTTGATCGGTAGCGTTATCGATAGTGATTTCTTTAAAGGCGTGGGAGATGCTAAGGTTGAGTTGATTCTCTATGTAGTCGAAAATAGAGTATTCAGCAATGCTACGGTTTAGTTGCGGAACAAGGCTGGCGTCTAGGTAATCAATATCTATAACAGAGGCACAGCTATCAACGACTCTTTGACGAACAACACGCCAAACCTGTTGGCTATTAGAAAAACCAGTTCTTTCTGAGAGTTTTGAATCAACAATGATTTTATCCAGAGAAATAACGTTGGTTTGCGAATTAAGGCCTTGTTGTTCGATTAGCTCCTGGTAACTAGTAAGGTCAGACACAGGAAAGTTGATTTGTTCTTGGTTAATAACCTGGGAGCCAGAGCCATGAATTTTTTTGACCAAGCCTTCTTCAACGAGTAAGGTTAACGCCTTTCGTATAGTGTCTCGACTAACCTGATAAGATTGAACCAGTTCTTGCTCGGTGGGGAGAAAGTCTCCCACTTGATACTTTTGCTCATGGATAGCTTTTTCTAAATCCTTATAAATAATCTGATATTTTTTCATCTTTCTCCTCATTTGTAGGTAAAAAAACATACAACCGATGTTTTTTTACAAAAATATGTTAAAAAAATCCCGGAACACTTGCAGACAAATTTGTAATCGTTTACAATCAGTTTATCAAGTCAAATAGATATTGTCAAAAAAGAAAAGGAGATTCAAATGGGTAAATTTGAACAAGAAGCTAAAGATCTGCTTGCTGCAATCGGTGGTAAAGAAAATGTGACTGCTGTTACTCACTGTGCGACGCGTATGCGTTTCGTTCTTGGTGATGACAAGAAGGCAGATGTGAAAACAATCGAAGCCATTCCTGCTGTTAAGGGGACTTTCACCAATGCAGGTCAATTCCAAGTTATCATTGGTAATGATGTACCAATCTTTTATAACGATTTCACTGCTGTATCAGGGATTGAAGGTGTTTCTAAGGAAGCTGCTAAATCAGCTGCTAAGAGCAACCAAAACCCAGTTCAGCGTGTTATGACAACCTTAGCCGAGATCTTTACACCTATTATTCCAGCCCTTATCGTTGGGGGATTAATTCTTGGTTTCCGTAATGTTCTTGAGGGTGTGCATTGGTCTATGCTTGACGGTAAGACAATTACCGAGGTTTCTCAGTTCTGGTCAGGAGTGAATCACTTCTTGTGGTTGCCTGGTGAAGCTATTTTCCAATTCTTGCCTGTAGGTATTACTTGGTCTGTTTCTCGTAAAATGGGAACTAGCCAAATTCTTGGAATTGTTTTGGGTATTTGTCTGGTGTCACCACAATTGCTTAATGCTTATTCAGTAGCATCGACACCAGCGTCTGAAATTGCTAAGGATTGGGTTTGGGATTTTGGATTCTTTACTGTTAATCGTATAGGTTATCAAGCGCAAGTTATTCCTGCCCTTCTTGCTGGTTTGTCACTTTCTTATCTTGAAATTTTCTGGCGTAAACATGTACCAGAAGTAGTATCAATGATTTTTGTACCGTTCTTGTCATTGATTCCAGCCCTTATTTTGGCTCATACTGTTTTAGGTCCTATTGGTTGGACTATTGGCCAAGCTCTTTCAACAGTGGTTCTTGCTGGTTTGACAGGTCCTGTAAAATGGCTTTTCGGTGCTGTTTTTGGTGCCCTTTATGCGCCGTTCGTTATTACTGGTCTTCACCACATGACCAATGCAATTGATACTCAGTTGATTGCGGATGCTGGTGGAACAGCTCTTTGGCCTATGATTGCTCTATCAAACATTGCTCAAGGGTCAGCAGTCTTTGCTTACTATATTATGCATCGTCATGATGAACGTGAGGCTCAAATTTCACTTCCAGCTACTATTTCAGCTTATCTTGGTGTTACAGAACCAGCTCTCTTCGGGGTTAACGTCAAATATATTTACCCATTTGTTGCGGGTATGATTGGTTCATCTATTGCAGGTCTTCTATCCGTAACTTTTAACGTTACAGCGGCCTCTATTGGTATTGGTGGGTTGCCTGGTATTCTATCAATTCAACCTAAGTATATGATTCCATTTGCAGGAATTATGCTTGTTGCTATCATTGTACCTATGGTCTTGACTTTCTTCTTCCGCAAAGCGGGTCTCTTTACTAAGACAGAAGATGATACAGAACTTAAGGAAGAATTTGCAGCTCAAGAAGAGGCTGAATTTGCATCACATACTGCTACTTCAACGGTTCTTGCTGAATCAGCAGAGGTTGTTAGTCCACTTGCTGGTCAAGTTAAACCACTTAGCCAAGCCACAGACCCTGTCTTTTCATCAGGTGTAATGGGACAAGGTATCGTCATCGAACCAAGTCAAGGGGAATTGGTTTCACCAGTGAATGGTACAGTGACAGTACTCTTCCCAACTAAGCACGCAGTCGGCATTGTTTCTGAAGAAGGTGTTGAAATGCTAATGCACATTGGTATGGATACTGTTAGCCTTGACGGAAAAGGTTTTGAGGCTCATGTTGAACAAGGTGATAAAGTTGTTGTTGGTCAACAATTGATTAGCTTTGATATGGATGTTATCAAAAAAGCTGGTTTGGTCACTGAGACTCCAGTTATCATTACAAATCAAGATGATTTCCAAGCAGATGTTGAAGGGGATCTTCCACGTGATATCAAACGTGGTGATGTTCTCATGATTGCTCATCGAACAAAATAAGCTAAGGGGTGAAAACGTTACGGTCCACCCTTTGATAAAAAAGAGGTTAAATAAATGGCATTAGATAAAACAAAGGTCGTATACCAAATTTATCCAAAATCATATAAGGACACGACAGGAAATGGAATCGGTGATTTCAGAGGGATCATTGAAAAGATTCCTTATCTAGCAGAGTTGGGCGTGGATATGGTTTGGCTCAATCCTTTCTATCCAAGTCCACAACGTGACAATGGTTACGATATTTCAGACTACACAGCCGTCAACCCTGTCTTTGGAGACATGGCTGATTTTGAAGAGATGGTCCGTGTCGCTAAAGAGCATAATATTGACTTCATGCTAGACATGGTGCTCAATCATTGCTCAACGGAGCATGAGTGGTTCCAAAAGGCATTGGCTGGGGATAAGTATTACCAAGCTTTCTTCTTCATTCAGGACAAACCAACCGATTGGTTATCTAAATTTGGTGGTTCTGCCTGGGCTCCTTTTGGAGATACAGGGAAATACTATCTTCACCTCTTTGATGAAACACAGGCAGACCTCAATTGGCGTAATCCCAATGTTCGTAAGGAGTTGTTCAAGGTGGTCAACTTCTGGCGTGACAAGGGAGTCAAAGGCTTCCGTTTCGATGTGATCAATTTGATTGGGAAAGATGAGGTCTTGGTGGATTGCCCTGAAAATGAAGGGAAACCAGCTTATACGGATAAACCAATTGTCCATGACTATCTTCGTATGATGAATGAAGCGACCTTTGGTTCTGATGATAGCTTTATGACAGTTGGAGAGATGTCATCGACAACCATTGACAACTGTGTTTTGTATTCAGCACCGGAGCGCCACGAGTTGTCTATGGCCTTTAACTTCCATCATCTGAAAGTCGACTATGAAGATGGTCAAAAATGGACCATTACTCCCTTTGATTTTGAAGAGCTCAAACGTCTCTATCATACTTGGGGCAAGGAAATGAGTGAACGTGGTGGTTGGAGTGCCCTTTTCTGGAATAACCATGATCAACCTCGTGCCTTGAATCGTTTTGTAGATATCCAGAACTTCCGCAATGAAGGAGCGACCATGCTCGCAGCTAGCATTAACTTGTCACGTGGGACCCCTTATATCTATATGGGCGAAGAAATCGGCATGATTGATCCAGACTATGATTCGATGGCAGATTATGTGGATGTCGAGTCCATCAATGCTTACCAAATGCTCTTGGATCAAGGCAAGTCACCTGAGCAAGCCTTTAAGATTATCCAAGCTAAGTCACGAGATAATTCTCGTACGCCAATGCAATGGGATGCTTCTGAAAATGCAGGTTTTTCAACAGGAACTCCATGGTTGAAAGCTGGCAAATCTTACAAAGACATCAACGTTGAAAATGAAATTGATGGACCAATCTTTAAATTCTATAAAGAATTGATTCGCTTGCGCAAAGAAATGCCCATCATTTCAGAAGGTAGCTACTTGCCAGCACTGGAAGATAGTCAACAAGTCTACGCCTTTGAACGCCACTTAGACGGTCAAAAACTCTTGGTACTCAATAATTTCTATGGAAGTGAAGCTGAAGTGGAGATTCCAGCAGAATACCAGTCAGGGCGCGTGCTCTTGTCAAACTATGACGATGCAGAGCTTGCTGAAAAGGTAAGTCTTAAGCCTTATCAAACCCTAGCAATCTTAGTAAAATAAGCCAAACTTTCCTCAGTAAATGCTTTTGCTGGGGAATTTTGTTATAATGAAAGCACTTTTAATGTTGATGGAGGAAGTGTAATGACACGCTTACAAGATGATTTTTACCATGCGATTAATGGTGAGTGGGAAAAAACAGCAGTGATTCCCGATGATAAGCCACGTACAGGTGGTTTCTCAGATTTAGCAGATGAAATTGAAGACCTTATGCTTGAAACGACTGATCAGTGGTTGGCAGGAGAGAATATTCCAGACAATGCTATTCTACAAAACTTCATTAAGTTTCACCGTATGGCTGCGGACTTTGACAAACGTGAGGCATTGGGTATCGAGCCTGTTAAACCTTGGATTGAAGAATACAAGAAGCTTTCCTCATTCTCAGAATTTGCTTCGAAAATTGCTGAGTACGAGATGTCTGGTAAACCTAATGCGTTCCCATTCGGTGTATCTCCAGACTTTATGAATGCTCAATTAAATGTTCTCTGGGCTGACGCACCAGGTATTATTTTGCCTGATACGACCTATTATACGGAGGATAATGAGAAGGGTAAGGAGCTTTTAGAAATTTGGCGTGAGACGCAAGAAGAACTCTTGGAAAAATATGGCTTTACAGCTGAGGAAATCAAAGATATCTTGGACAAGGTTATCGCCCTTGATGCTAAGTTGGCCAAGTATGTCCTTTCGAGTGAAGAATCTTCCGAGTATGTGGAACTCTACCACCCATATGATTGGGAAGACTTTACCAAGCTAGCACCGGAACTTCCACTTGATAACATCTTCACAGAAATCTTGGGTCAAGTACCTGATAAGGTTATAGTTCCTCAAGAGCGCTTCTGGACAGAATTTGCGGCAGAATATTATTCAGAAGATAATTGGGAGCTACTTAAGGCGAGCCTACTTATCGATGCTACGACAATTTGGAATGCCTATTTGACAGACGAACTTCGTGTTCTATTTGGAAAATATGGTCGTGCGCTTTCAGGAACACCACAAGCCTGGGACAAGAAAAAAGGAGCCTACTATTTGGCACAAGGACATTACAATCAGGCTCTTGGACTTTGGTATGCAGGTGAAAAATTCTCTCCAGAAGCAAAAGCAGATGTTGAAGCGAAGGTGGCAACTATGATTGATGTTTATAAATCACGCCTTCAAACAGCAGATTGGTTGGCTCCTGAGACACGTGAAAAGGCTATTACGAAACTCAATGTCATCACACCTCATATCGGTTATCCAGAAAAACTACCTGAGACATATGATAAGAAGATTATTGATGAGAACTTGTCACTTGTTGAGAATGCACAGAAGTTAGTCGAAATTTCAGTTGCACATAGTTGGAGCAAGTGGAATCAACCTGTTGATCGTAGTGAGTGGCATATGCCTGCCCACATGGTTAATGCTTACTATGATCCACAGCAGAACCAAATTGTTTTCCCAGCAGCTATCCTTCAAGCACCTTTCTATGATATTGCACAAAGCTCATCAGCCAACTATGGTGGTATTGGTGCTGTCATTGCTCACGAGATTTCCCATGCCTTTGATACAAACGGAGCTTCCTTTGATGAGAATGGTAGTCTTAAGAACTGGTGGACTGAGGAAGACTATGCAGCCTTTAAGGAACGTACTGACAAGATTGTGGATCAGTTTGAGGGCTTGGATTCTTATGGTGCCAAGGTCAATGGTAAATTGACTGTTTCTGAGAATGTTGCTGACCTCGGTGGTGTAGCCTGTGCCTTAGAGGCCGCTAAACGAGATAAAGATTTTTCAGTTCGTGAGTTCTTTGTTAATTTTGCGACAATCTGGCGTATGAAAGCACGTGAAGAATACATGCAAATGTTAGCTAGCGTGGATGTGCATGCTCCGGCTAAATGGCGCACCAATGTTATCGTGAGCAACTTCGACGAATTCCACAAGGAATTTGACGTTAAAGAAGGCGACGGCATGTGGCGTGCCCCAGAAGATCGTGTGATTATTTGGTAATAATGATGAAATCTGTCCAAAAATGGATGGATTTCTTTATTTTTGTCGTTGTAAGGGTTTACAAAAATTGAATAAAGAGCTATAATAATATTGTTCAAAAGCTTGTGATTTTTTTAACAAGTGCTTAAAAGGAGTTTTATATGACTAAAGAAATTAAACAAACTAAAGATATTCAAACAGTAATTGATGAATTGGCAATAAAGGGGGTTGAAGCCCTCAATGAAATGGCTGACTTTACACAGGAGCAAGTGGACCACATTGTTCACCATGCAGCAATCGCAGCGCTTGATAAACACATGTATCTTGCAAAATTGGCTGTTGACGAAACAGGTCGTGGTATTTATGAAGACAAAGCTATAAAAAATATGTATGCTTCTGAATACATTTGGAATAGCATCAAAAATGACAAGACAGTCGGTGTTATTGCTGAAGATAAAGAGCAAGGTTTGGTCTCTATCGCTGAGCCGGTAGGTGTTATCTGTGGGGTAACTCCAACAACAAATCCAACATCTACTACTATTTTCAAAGCTTTGATTGCGTTGAAAACACGTAACTCAATTGTATTTGCCTTCCACCCATCAGCTCAAAAATCATCAGCAGAAGCTGCGCGCATTGTTCGTGATGCTGCTATTGAAGCTGGTGCACCTAAGAACTGTATTCAGTGGATTGAAGAGCCATCTATCGAAGCGACTGGTCTCTTGATGAACCATCCTAAGATTGCCACAGTACTTGCGACTGGTGGACCTGGTATGGTTAAAGCAGCTTACTCAACTGGTAAACCAGCACTTGGTGTAGGAGCTGGGAATGTACCTGCCTATATTGCGGCAGATGCTAAAGTTAAACGTGCTGTCAACGATATCATTCTTTCAAAGAGTTTTGACAATGGTATGATTTGTGCTTCTGAACAAGCAGCTATCGTTGATGCAGCTATTTATGACGAAGTTAAGGCTGAATTTGAAGCACATCAATGTGTCATCATTTCTAAAAAAGCTGACATTGCTAAATTGGAAAAAGTTATTCTTAATGAAGCTCGTACAGCTGTAAATGGTGCCATTGTAGGTCACTCAGCTATTGAAATTGCTGAAAAAGCTGGTCTTAAAGTTCCTGCAGGTACAAAATTGCTTTTGGCAGAAATTCCAGATGCAACAATGGAACACCCACTTGCCTTGGAAAAATTGTCTCCAGTACTTGCTCTTATCAAATCTGACGGCGTTGAAGATGGTTTCAAAAAAGCAGAAGGTATGCTCAATTTGGGTGGTCTTGGACACACAGCTGTTATCCACACTGAAAATGAAGAGCTCCAACTCCAATATGGTATTCGCATGAAAGCCTGCCGTGTCTTGGTAAATAGCCCATCAGCTGAAGGTGGTATCGGTAATATCTACAATAACATGATCCCATCATTGACTCTTGGTTGTGGCTCATACGGACACAACTCAATCTCTCACAATGTTAGTTCATTTGACCTTCTTAACGTAAAAACATTGTCAAAGCGTCGCAATAATATGCAATGGTTTCGCGTCCCACCAAAAATCTTCTTTGAAAAAGACTCAATAACATATCTGCGTCATATCAAAGCTAAGCGTGTAATGTTGGTCTGTGATCCAGGTATGGTTCAGTTTGGCTACGCTGCCTTGGTTAAACGCCAACTGGAACTCAACCGTCACGATCCAATGATTGAAGTTTTCTCAGATGTTGAGCCTAACCCATCTACGAATACGGTTTATAAAGGCTTGGAACGCTTTGTAGACTTCCAACCAGATGTCATTATTGCCCTTGGTGGTGGTTCTGCAATGGATGCGGCTAAGGCTATGTGGATGTTCTTTGAACACCCAGATGTAAGCTTTTTCGGTGCTAAACAAAAATTCTTAGATATTCGTAAACGTACCTATAAGATTCCATATGCTGAAAAGACCACATTTATCTGTATCCCTACAACTTCAGGTACGGGTTCAGAAGTAACGTCATTTGCGGTTATCACTGATAGTGAAACTCATATCAAGTATCCATTGGCAGATTACGCTTTGACTCCGGATATTGCTATCGTCGACCCTGCTTTGGTTATGAGTGTACCTGCCAGCGTTACGGCAGATACAGGTATGGACGTTTTGACTCACGCCATTGAATCTTATGTATCAGTCATGGCTAGCGACTATACACGTGGGCTTTCACTTCAAGCGATTAAACTTGTTTTTGAAAATCTTGAACATTCTTACCGTTTTGGTGATGAAGAATCACGTGAAAAAATGCATAATGCGTCAACAATGGCTGGTATGGCCTTTGCCAATGCCTTCCTTGGTATTAGTCACTCATTAGCACATAAGATTGGTCCAATGTACAATATTCCACACGGACGTACCAATGCAATTCTTCTACCTCACGTTATCCGCTACAATGGTCGTGATCCTCAAAAACACGCCATGTTCCCTAAATATGACTACTTCCGTGCAGACAAGGATTATGCTGATATTGCTCGTTTCATGGGATGGGGTACTGACAAACAATCAGATGCTGAATTGGTTGAAGTTTTGGCACAAAAAGTATACGAATTAGGTATTGCCGTTGGTATTGACATGAACTGGAAGGGACAAGGTGTCACTAAGAAACTTCTTCAAGACACTGCCTATACTTTGGCCGAACATGCTTATGAAGACCAATGTACAACAGCTAATCCGAAAGAACCGCTTATTTCAGAATTGAAAGAAATTATCGAAATTGCCTTTGATTATAAAGGGTAAGTGATAGACTAAAGTAGCTCTATAAGGGCTACTTTTTTTGCCAGGAATCTTCTATATTAGAGTGTTTATCCAAATTAAAAATAAAGGACTTTCTTGAATAAGATAGAAAAACGCTTTAAGAATTGTTATAATAACCTTACAGCAAGATAAGGAGATTCCTATGACAAAAGAAGAAGGGCTTAGCTTGGGTGAAACAGCACACCCTCTTAAGCTTCATAAAATGGGACCATCGGGGGCTCTCATGGAAGGGAATAGAGCGACTAATAAGTTTAAAGAGTTTAATGCTGATAGGATGGTGAGTGTTCAATTCAATCCTAGTCAACAAGTAAAAGAATCAAAGGAGCCAGTAACCTCAAAGAATATTGTGGGGATGGTATCAGGTGTGATTGCAGCGATACTCACCATACTTTTGATTGTTTGTCTCGTGATGGGATACCGTTATCGAGCTGCAAGCATTGAGGGCGATTGGACAAGCCCAACCTTTAGTGAGAAAATGTTAGCCACTCTGAAAGACACTGCTACTACTAAGAATAAAGTTAGTAATGCTTTACCACAAGGTCAAAATCTTATCACCGATATCAATACAGCAATGAGTATTACTGACAATAAGGCTCACTTAAAAGTGAGCTTTGTTTACAATCGTAAAGGTCTTTATCAGGCTTACCAGAGTAGAGTTACTGAATTGAAAGGTCAGTACGGTGAGGAGTTCTCGGAGGTTTTTGATAGTTATTCATTGTCAGAAAAAGACTACTATAAACAGTTTGATGAGACAGTGAAGAAAGAACTTCCAAAGAGCTATACCTACGATGCCAAAACCGGTCGTGTCACAACAACTGCTTTTACGGGTGATATTAACCGTTGGGAGCAAACAATCACTGTGGATAAGGCTGGAGATTCAGATGCTTTTAAAAAAGGTGATGTCTTAGATTATACGCCTAACAATGAAGGCTTTACTATCAAGGCACACAGTGAATTTGGTGACATTAGCTTTACAAAAAATAAATAAAAAAGGAAATTAAAGGGGAATATAAATGACAAGAGCAGAATGGTTGGACTATTTTGAGACGGTAAACGGACGTAAGCCGAGTGTTCAGGAAATGGCAGATGCTTTGAAAGCTGGGGAGTTTGTTAATGAAGCACCGGCTAAAACTGAAGATACAGCTACTACTGAACCTATTAAGGTTGAGGCAGAAATCGTCGAGACAAGCACTAGTCCTCTACCAACAGAAACGGCACCAGCGGTAACAACAACAGCACCTTCTATGGTTGCTTTTCCAGAAGGACAAGCAGCTATGGCAAATTTGGCTCCTAAAAAACCAATGGATCCCAAAAAGAAAAAACGCATCCTAGTCTCAGTTTTGTCAGCGGTAGTCCTCGTCTTCTTATGTATCGGTGGCTTTATGACTTACCGTTATGTGACAGGTAATATTGATGGCAAATGGTACAGTAGTTCTCTAGGTAGAGAGTATAGTTCAAGCATGTCTGAAAGTTTGACAGACTTGGATAGTAAGGAGCTTGAAAAGTACTTTACAGATACTGCTGTAACCATGAAGGTAAAAGGTAGCAATGCGAAGGTGACTGCTGGCTATACTTTTGACAAGAAAACTTACATCAAGGATTATCGTGAGAGGGTTCAGAAGTCCTTCTCAGCCTTTGGAGATTTATTTAAAGCCTTCTATGGAGATTCCTTTGAAAACTATTATAGTGAGGAAACTATAGAAAAAGAACTTGATGAAGCTCTTGAAAAAGCTGCAAAAGACAGCGGTCAAAAGTATGATTCGAAGACAGGCGAAACAACGACAACCCTTTTCAAAGGGAAGGTTAGTCGCTTGGGACATAAGATGACTGTTACTTCTGTCAACAAAGACGTTGATATTGATGGTCTCAATGTGAAAAAAGGCCAAGAGCTAAAAGTGACTAAAAAAGATAAGAAAGTAACGCTTAGTGGTGATGGCAAATCAAAAGATATTACTTTCTCAACTAAGAATGACACCAAAGATAAATTTTAAGATGACATCCGGAATAGCTATTCCGGATTTTTTCATGTTTTTGAGAGGAGAAAATAGGGTGATATCCGAATGATTTTCTCACAAGTCACAATACGTGTAGAAATATTCTGACAATTATGCTACAATAGAGCCACAGACTATCTAAAAAGAGGATTTACCATGACACTTGTATACCAATCAACACGTGACGAAAATAATAAAGTAACAGCTAGTCAAGCTATTCTTCAAGGTTTGGCAACAGATGGTGGCTTGTTCACACCGTTGTCAACGCCTGAGGTTGCTTTGGACTTTGATCAATTGAAAGACGCTTCTTATCAAGAAGTTGCTAAATTGGTCTTGTCAGCTTTCTTGGATGATTTTACTGAAGAGGAATTGGATTACTGTATCACAAATGCTTATGATGACAAGTTTGATACAGCTGCCATTGCACCAGTAGTTAAACTTAAGAACCACTACAATCTTGAGCTTTTCCATGGTTCTACTATTGCTTTCAAAGACATGGCCCTTTCAATCTTGCCTTATTTGCTAACAACATCAGCTAAAAAGCAAGGTGTTGATAATAAGATTGTCATCTTGACAGCGACATCAGGTGACACTGGTAAAGCTGCCATGGCTGGTTTTGCAGATGTTCCAGGAACTGAAATCATTGTCTTTTATCCAAAAGACGGTGTTTCAAAAATCCAAGAATTGCAAATGACCACTCAAACAGGAGCTAATACGCACGTTATTGCCATTGATGGTAACTTTGATGATGCTCAAACAGATGTGAAACGTATGTTTAATGATGTTGATTTGCGTGAGAAATTGTTGGCTCATCATACGCAATTCTCATCAGCTAACTCAATGAACGTTGGTCGTTTGGTACCGCAAGTGGTTTACTATGTATATGCCTATGCACAGTTGGTTAAGGCAGGTCATATCCAAAACGGAGATAAGGTGAACTTCACAGTACCAACAGGAAACTTTGGTAATATCTTGGCGGCTTATTATGCACGTCAGATTGGTGTTCCAGTTGGCAAATTAATCTGTGCTTCTAATGAAAATAACGTCCTTACAGACTTCTTCGCAACGGGTACTTATGACAAGAAACGTGACTTCAAGGTAACAACAAGCCCTTCTATGGATATCTTGGTATCTTCTAACTTGGAACGCTTGATTTTCCACCTTCTTGGTAATGATTCTACTAAGACTAAAGAGCTTATGGATGCACTTGTGACTAAGGGTGAGTATACTTTGGCTGATGCAGATAAAGATATTCTTGATTTGTTTGCAGCAGGTTTTGCAACTGAGGATGAAACAGCTGCTGAAATCAAGCGTGTCTATGATGAAGACAAGTATATCGAAGATCCTCATACAGCAGTTGCCTCAGTTGTTTACGAAGCATATGTTCAAAAGACAGATGACCACACACCAACAGTTATCGCTTCAACAGCTAGCCCATACAAATTCCCACGTGTGGCTGTTTCAGCTGTCACTGGTAAAGACAGTGGGGATGATTTCAAAGCAGTGGAAGATTTGCACCAACTTTCAGGTGTAGCTATCCCAGCGGCTGTAGATGGACTTGAACATGCAGAAGTTCGCCATAAAACAGTTGTTGCGGCAGCTGATATGCAAAAAGCAGTTGAAAGCTATCTTGGTGTATAAGAATAAAAAAATAGGAGCTGAGAAATCAGCCCTATTTTTATCAATATAGAAAAGAATATTATGACAGAAACAAAGAAAATTCTAAACATAGCCTTGCCTGCTATGGCCGAAAACCTTCTACAAATGTTGATGGGGGTTGTCGATTCTTACCTAGTGGCCCAGGTTGGTATTGTCGCTATATCGGGGGTTTCCGTAGCCAATAATATCATTACGATTTACCAAGCTATCTTTATTGCTCTAGGAGCCTCAAGTGCCAGTGTCATTGCCAGAAGTTTAGGAAAAGGTGATGTTAAAGCGACTAACCGAGACACTTGGGATGCTATTATTATTACCCTTGCTCTTAGTCTCATCCTTGGTCTACTTTCCATTTTTGGTGGTGGGGCTATTCTTAATCTTTTAGGTACTGAGCAATCTGTGACTCAGGCTGGTAGTCTCTACCTTGCTCTTGTCGGTGGAGGAGTGGTCTTCTTAGCCTTGATGACTACTTTTGGTAACATCCTACGAGCCAAGGGACGACCTCGTATTTCCATGGTTGTCAGTCTTTTGACCAATGTTCTTAATGCTATTTTATCTTCTTTAGCCATCTTTGTGGGACATTGGGGGATTATTGGGGTAGCTACAGCTACGGTTTTCTCTCGTCTGGTTGGGACAGTGATACTCTGGCAAGCGATGAAACTGGATGTGAAGCAGCTTGAAATTACCAAACCTTTTAATAGAGAGTTGTTGGGGATTGCCCTGCCAGCAGCAGGTGAACGACTGATGATGCGTGCTGGAGATGTGGTCATCGTGGCTATTATTGTTACCTTTGGTACAGCCGTTGTCGGTGGTAACGCCATTGGTGAAAACCTCACCCAGTTTAACTATATGCCTGGTATGGGAGTCGCAACGGCTACGGTTATCTTGGTTGCCAATAGTCTGGGTCGAGGGGATAAGACGCAGATGAAGCGTATTATACGAGAGTCTTATTGGATTTCCACCTTCTTGATGGTTCTGGTTTCAGGGAGTATCTTACTCTTTGGCCAAGGATTATCAGGTCTCTTTACAGATAATAAAGCAGCTATTGCGGCTAGTCAGGTAGTTATTCTTTATTCTTTCCTTGGGAATCCTGTGACTTCGGGGACTCTAGTCTACACAGCAGTTTGGCAAGGTCTGGGTAAGGCTAAGATGCCTTTCTATGCGACGACTATTGGGATGTGGATTATCCGAATTTTCTCAGGATACTTCCTTGGGGTGAGTCTAGGACTGGGTCTTGCCGGAGTCTGGATTGCAACCGTTGTTGATAATGTATGGCGTGCGATCTTCCTCTACGTGATGTACCGTCGTTATCTCGTAAAGAGAAAGTTTTAAGGATAAATACTGAGGAGATACTCTTATTCAAAGGGTATCTTCTTCTTATTTTTTACAAGTAGGCTCGAATATGGTAAAATAAGCTGATAAAAACTTTTTGAGGTAGTAATTATGACTGTAAAAATCAATACAAAAGATGGTCAAATCGAATTGTCAGATGATGTCATCGCAACAGTAGTTGGCGGTTCAGCAACAGAAATTTTTGGCGTTGTCGGTATGGCAAGTAAGAGTGCTATCCGAGATAATTTTCAAGCACTTCTTGGAAAAGAAAACTACGCAAAAGGAGTTGTCGTGAAATCTACTGATGCAGGTATCACTGTTGATGTCTACACTGTTATGAGTTACGGTGTTAAGATTAGTGAGGTTTCAAAAAATATTCAAGAACGTGTGAAATTTAATCTTGAGAATCAACTCGGTATCAAGGCTGAAACAGTAAATGTTTACGTTCAAAATATTAAAGTCGTAGGAGAAAACTAGTGTCTAAAATTACAACAAGCTTGCTTCAGGAGATGGTCCAAGCGGCAGCAACACGTCTAGGTAAGCAAGCAGAATATGTGAATTCACTCAATGTCTTCCCAGTACCAGATGGAGATACTGGAACAAACATGGGAATGACTATGGATAACGGAGCCAAAGCTGTCGCAGATCAATCAGCTTCAACAGTTGGTGAAGTTGGTCAGATTTTGTCTAAGGGTCTTTTGATGGGTGCCCGTGGTAACTCAGGTGTTATCACGTCACAATTGTTCCGTGGATTTGGTCAAAGTATCAAGGACAAAACGGAACTTGACGGCCAAGATCTAGCTCATGCCTTCCAAGCAGGGGTTGAAGTTGCTTATAAAGCTGTTATGAAACCTGTTGAAGGAACAATCCTTACAGTATCACGTGGTGCAGCTTCAGCAGCGATTAAGAAAGCTGAATCTACAAATGATGCTGTTGAGGTTATGCGCGCAGCTCTTGACGGAGCTAAAGCTGCTTTGGCTAAGACACCAGAGATGCTTCCAGTTTTGAAAGAAGTTGGTGTGGTAGACTCAGGTGGTCAAGGTTTGGTCTTCATTTATGAAGGTTTCTTGTCAGCCCTCACAGGTGAGTATATCGCTTCAGAGGACTTCCAAGCGACACCTGCTACGATGACAGAGATGATCAATGCAGAACATCATAAGTCAGTTGCTGGTCATGTTGCAACAGAAGACATTACCTTCGGTTACTGTACGGAAATTATGATTGGTCTCAAACAAGGTCCAACTTATGTGAAGGACTTTGACTATGAAGAGTTCCGAAATTACTTGAGCAACCTTGGGGATTCTCTCCTTGTTGTTAATGACGATGAAATTGTCAAAGTTCACGTCCACACTGAGGATCCAGGTCTTGTCATGCAAGAAGGTCTTAAATATGGGGCTCTTGTCAAAGTTAAGGTTGACAACATGCGTAACCAACACGATGCACAAGTTCAAAAAGAAGAAGCTATCCAAGCTGCACCTTCTGCTCCTAAAGACTTTGCTCTTATTGCAGTTGTTGCTGGAGATGGGCTTGCAGATATCTTCAAATCACAAGGTGTTGACTATGTGATTTCAGGTGGTCAAACAATGAACCCATCGACAGAAGATATTGTTAAGGCTATTGAGCAGGTTAATGCTAAGAATGTTATCATCTTGCCAAACAATAAAAACATCTTTATGGCAGCACAATCAGCTGCTGAAGTAGTAGATGTCAATGCGGCTGTTGTTGAAACACGTACAGTACCACAAGGATTTACAAGTTTGCTCGCTTTCGATCCTAGCCAAAGTATCGAAGCTAATGTTGAAGCTATGACAGCTAGTCTTTCAGATGTAACAAGTGGTAGCGTGACCTTGGCGGTACGTGATACAACTATTGATGGCCTTGAGATTCATGAAAATGATATCCTTGGTATGGTGGATGGTAAGATCCTTGTGTCTACCCCAGATATGGACCAAGCCCTTTTTGACACCTTTGACAAGATGATTGATGAAGACAGTGAAATTGTTATGATTTACGTCGGCGAAGAAGGTAATCAAGAACAAGCTCAAGCACTTGCGGAAAAATTGGAAGAGGCTCACGAAGATATCGAAGTTGAAATCTTCCAAGGAGACCAACCAGTTTATCCATACCTCTTTAGTGTTGAATAATTTTTGAATTAATCATTTAGGAAGTCTTAGGGCTTCCTTTTTGTTTTGTCAATTTTGATACGGTTGGGACATCTTTTCGAAATTACAGAAATATTCTGAAAATTCCTTGACATTACTTTCCAAAGTGGTAACATATGTTGTAAGAAATTTTATAGATTGAAGGTAACATCATGAGAAGTGATATGATCAAAGTTGGTGTTGATAAGGCACCAGCACGCGGACTTTTGTATGCGACTGGGCAAGTTAAATCTGCCAAGGATATGCAAAAGCCCTTCATTGCTATTTGTAACTCATATATTGATATTGTTCCAGGGCATGTTCACTTGCGTGAATTAGCAGATATTGCCAAGGAAGCTATCCGCGAGGCTGGCGGTATTCCTTTTGAGTTTAATACCATTGGTGTGGATGATGGGATTGCCATGGGGCATATTGGGATGCGTTACAGTCTTCCATCTCGTGAATTGATTGCCGATTCTGCAGAAACAGTTATTAATGCCCACTGGTTTGACGGGGTTTTCTATATTCCTAACTGTGATAAGATTACGCCAGGGATGATTTTAGCAGCCATGCGTACTAATGTGCCAGCAGTATTTTGTTCTGGTGGCCCTATGAAGGGTGGCGTTGACATGACTGGTCATCAAGCGACGCTATCAAGTTTGTTTGAAGCTGTAGGTACCTATCAGGCTGGAGATATGAGCAAGGAAGAGCTCGATTATTTGGAGAAAAATGCTTGTCCAACTTGTGGTTCATGTTCAGGAATGTTTACCGCTAACTCAATGAACTGTTTGATGGAAGTTTTGGGTCTTGCCCTTCCAGGTAACGGTACTATCCTAGCTGTCTCAGATGAACGTCGTGAATTGGTTCGTCAAGCAGCCACAAAATTGATGGATAACATCAAAAATAATGTTCGCCCACGTGATATTGTGACCAAAGAAGCTATCGATGATGCGTTTGCTCTTGATATGGCTATGGGTGGTTCAACCAATACTGTTCTCCATACCCTTGCTATTGCGCGTGAGGCTGGTATTGATTATGACCTTAAGGACATTAATGAAATTGCCAAGAAGACACCTTATCTCTCTAAAATTGCCCCTTCAAGTGTTTACACCATGCATGATGTGCATGAAGCTGGTGGTGTTCCAGCCATTATCAATCAGTTGATTAAAAAGGGAGCCATTAAGGGTGATCGTATTACAGTTACTGGTAAAACCTTGAAAGAAAATGTAGCTGGTGCTGAAATCAAAAATGAAGAAATTATCCATCCGATTGAGCATCCTATTTCACCAGTTGGTGGTTTGTCTATTCTTTACGGAAATATTGCTCAGGATGGAGCTGTTATCAAGGTCGGTGGTGTAGATCCATCTGTTAAAACTTTCCGCGGTAAAGCTATTTGTTGTGATTCACAAGATCAAGCCCTTGAGTTGATTGACAATGGAACAGTTAAGAAGGGACATGTCGTTGTCATTCGATACGAAGGTCCTCAGGGTGGTCCTGGTATGCCAGAAATGTTGGCACCAACTTCTAAGATTGTCGGACGCGGTCTTGGTAAGGATGTGGCTCTGATTACGGATGGTCGTTTCTCAGGAGCTACTCGTGGGATTGCTATTGGTCACGTTTCTCCAGAAGCAGCAGAAGGTGGTAATATCGCCCTAATCGAAGATGGCGATGAAATCGTGATTGATCTTCCAAACCGTACTCTTGATCTGCTTGTCGATGATGTAACCCTTGAAGAACGTCGCAAACATTTGAAACCTTTCAAATCAAAAATTTCAAGTGGTTGGTTGCGTCGCTATACAGCCTTTGCCAAATCAGCCAATGTCGGCGGAACTTTGATGAGTGACGAAGAATTCGAAGAACGTAAAGCAGAACGTCAAGCACAAGAAAAAAACTAAGAACATTCTTTCCGAAGAGTTTGTGATATTTTTCTCTGAAACCCTTGCAAATTTGGTTAAAAATGTTATCATAGTATACAAGGTTTTGAATTTTTAGACAATTCGAAAAAAACAACTACTAAAGGAGGTCCATGTGAAGAAAATTGAACTTGAAGAAGCACGCTCTGGTGCTGATTTGATTCTTGATACACTTCTTGAACTTGGGATTTCAACTATCTTTGGATATCCTGGCGGAGCGGTTCTTCCTTTGTATGATGCTATTTACAAAAATGACAAGATTAATCATATCTTATCTCGTCATGAGCAAGGAAGTCTGCACGAAGCTGAAGGTTATGCCAAATCAACTGGTAAACTCGGTGTTGCTCTTGTAACGAGTGGTCCTGGTGCCACTAATGCTATTACAGGGATTGCAGATGCTATGAGTGATAGCGTACCTCTCCTAGTCTTTACTGGTCAGGTCGCAACACCAGGTATTGGTAAGGATGCCTTCCAAGAGGCTGACATTGTCGGAATTACCATGCCGATTACAAAATACAATTATCAGATTCGCGATACAGCTGATATTCCTCGTATTATTAGGGAAGCGGTTCATATTGCAACAACTGGTCGTCCTGGTCCAGTTGTTATCGACCTCCCTAAAGATGTCGTAGCTAAGGAAACAGCCTTCATCAACGATCCTGAAATTAATCTTCCAAGTTACCAACCGACGCTAAGACCAAACGAAATGCAAATCAAGAAAATCTTGAAGCAGTTGGGGAAAGCTAAGAAACCGGTTATTGTAGCTGGAGGTGGGGTGTCTTATTCTGAATCTGCTAAGGAGCTAGTTGCTTTTGCAGAACGCTACCAAATCCCAGTTGTCACAAGTCTTCTAGGACAAGGGACAATTGCTACTAGCCACCCCCTTTTCTTGGGTATGGGTGGTATGCACGGTTCATATGCGGCTAACATTGCTATGACGGATGCTGACTTTATGATTGCTATTGGTTGTCGTTTTGATGACCGTTTGACAGGTAATCCTAAAACATTTGCTAAGAATGCTAAGGTTGTCCATATTGATGTAGATCCAGCTGAGATTGGTAAAATTATTGCAGTGGACCTTCCAGTTGTTGGTGATGCCAAGCAAGCTCTTGAAATGCTCTTGGCAGAGCCAGTGGTTCAGAATAACACTGAAAAATGGATTGAAAAAGTCACAAAAGACAAAGAACGTGTACGTTCTTACGATAAGAAAGAACGTATGGTACAGCCTCAGGCAGTTATCGAGCGTATCGGTGAATTGACTAAGGGTGATGCCGTTGTTGTTACTGACGTTGGTCAACATCAAATGTGGACAGCTCAGTATTATCCATACCAAAATGAGCGTCAACTGGTGACCTCAGGTGGTCTTGGAACAATGGGATTCGGTGTCCCAGCAGCAATTGGTGCTAAAATTGCTAATCCTGATAAAGAAGTTATCCTCTTTGTTGGTGATGGTGGTTTCCAAATGACGAACCAAGAATTGGCTATCTTAAATATTTACAAGGTGCCAATCAAGGTTGTTATGTTGAACAACCACTCACTTGGTATGGTACGTCAATGGCAAGAGTCCTTCTACGAAGGGCGTACATCAGAGTCTGTCTTTGATACCCTCCCAGATTTCCAATTGATGGCTCAAGCTTACGGCATTAAGTCCTACAAGTTTGATAATCCAGAGACAATTGATCAGGATTTGGAAGTTATCAAGGAAGACGTACCAATGTTCATCGAGGTGGATATCTCTCGTAAAGAGCATGTCTTGCCAATCGTTCCGGCTGGTAAGAGTAATCACGAAATGTTGGGGGTGAAGTTCAATGCGTAGAATGTTAACAGCCAAACTTCAAAACCGCTCAGGTGTTCTGAACCGCTTTACTGGAGTCTTGTCGAGACGTCAAGTCAATATCGAAAGCATCTCTGTTGGCGCAACAGAAAACCCTAATGTATCGCGGATTACCATTATCATTGATGTTGCTTCGCATGATGAAGTAGAGCAAATCATCAAACAGCTCAACCGCCAGATTGATGTG